>Ga0247727_10000246_pt1 | contig 129391 bp, 103 predicted proteins | sample WisWelCaveWW1625_FD_202498 | JGI IMG/M metagenome (GOLD analysis project Ga0247727, IMG submission 202498) | Biofilm microbial communities from Wishing Well Cave, Virginia, United States - WW16-25 | ecosystem: Environmental > Aquatic > Deep subsurface > Groundwater > Cave microbial mat...
TGGGCAAAGCGCGGAGCGCGCCGGCATCTTCGAGCAAGCTGTTAAGCGCGAGCGCAAAGCCCCGCGGAATAAAGATGGGTCAAAGATTGATGAAAACTTTTAAGTTGGGGTACTAGATCGATTCTCGCGAGGAATAACATTCTTGAATACGAAGGATTCCGAGCAAGAATCGATCTGGCAAAGCCGCAGCAAGTAGGTTGCCACCTTTTGGGGGCTCGGATTAATAAATAAAAAAGGCACTCGTGATGAGTGCCTTTACATACATACCCGATCGTTAGATCTTAGTATTCTCCTGCACCAGACATCGCTGCGCCAGCTGGTTTCTCGTCAGCTTCTTCAGTGATGATGGCTTCGGTGGTGAGGAGCAAAGCAGCGATGGAAGCTGACAGCTCAATAGAGAGGCGTGCCACCTTGGTCGGATCGACGATCCCCATCTTCAGCATGTTGCCAAATTGATCATTCAGAGCATCCCAGCCCTCATAGGTCTCCATTTGACCCACTTTTTGAATGATGATCGAGCCTTCTTTGCCAGCGTTCTCAGCGATTTGACGCAAAGGGGAGCTGATCGCTCTGACGATGATCTCTACGCCGACGCGCTCATCTCCCGTGAGAGACGCTGCGAGCTTTTCCAGCGCTGGGATGCAGCGGATAAATGCCACGCCACCACCTGGGAGGATCCCCTCTTCGATCGCAGCTTTTGTAGCATGCACCGCATCGTCCACGCGGTCTTTTTTCTCTTTCATCTCGATTTCAGTCGCAGCTCCGACGCGGATAATGCCCACGCCACCTGCCAACTTGGCAAGGCGCTCTTGCAGCTTTTCCCGATCGTAGTCGGAAGTCGCTTCTTCGATCTGACGCTTAATCAGTGCGATGCGCTCTTGGATCGCTTTTTTCGAGCCAGTGCCTTCGACCAGCGTTGTATCCTCTTTGCCGATCACCACTTTTTTAACGCGGCCGAGCATCTCGATCGAGACATTCTCGAGTTTGATGCCGAGCTCTTCGCTGATCAGCTCACCACCGGTGAGTACAGCGAGATCTTGCAGCATCGCTTTGCGACGATCGCCAAAGCCAGGTGCTTTGACGGCGCAAACTTTCAGGCCCGCGCGAAGGCGGTTAACAACCAGCGTTGCTAGAGCCTCTCCGTCCACATCCTCTGCGATGATCAGCAGGGGGCGGCCCGATTCTGCGACAGCCTGTAAAACGGGGAGAAACTCTTTGATTGCGGAGATTTTTTTCTCATAGATGAGCACAAAAGCATCTTCATAGATGCACTCTTGCGATTCAGTGTCGGTCATGAAATAAGCCGATACGTAGCCGCGGTCGAAATTCATCCCTTCAACGACGTCGAGCGTGGTTTCAAAGCCTTTGCCCTCTTCGACTGTGATAGTGCCATCTTTGCCGACTTTTTCCATCGCTGTCGCGATGATCTCGCCGATTTCAGCATCGCCGTTGGCAGAGATCGTCGCTACTTGAGCGATCTCTTTGCGATCTTGGATCGGTTTGCTTAATTTTTTGAGGTTTGCTGTGATCTCTTTGACAGCCTGCTCAATCCCTTTCTTGATGCCCATGGGATTAGCGCCCGCTGTGACGTTGCGCATCCCTTCGCTGTAGATCGCTTCAGCCAGCACGGTAGCAGTCGTTGTGCCATCGCCCGCTTTGTCAGCAGTCTTATTGGCCACCTCTTTCACCATCTGAGCGCCCATGTTCTCGTGCTTATCTTCGAGTTCGATCTCTTTAGCGACCGTCACACCGTCTTTCGTGATTTGTGGAGGACCATAAGCTTTGTCGATCACCACGTTGCGCCCTTTGGGGCCCAGCGTCACTTTCACAGTGGAAGCTAGAGTGCGCACGCCCTTCAAAATCTTTTGACGCGCTTCCTCTTTAAATTTAATGTTCTTGGCTGCCATAGCTCTTTTTTACTCCTTAAATTAATTGATGATCGCAATGATGTCGTCAGCGCGTAAAATGACAAAATCTTCATCTTCGATCGTCACTTCTTGGCCGGAATATTTATCCATAAGAATTGTATCGCCCACTTTCACGGGGATAGGGAGCACTTTGCCATCATCTGTTGTTGTGCCAGTGCCGATGGCCACCACTTTAGCGGTTTCCTGTTTCTTCTTCGCAGTGTCGGGGAGGATGATGCCGCCTTTTAAAGTTTGCTCTTGTTGCAGGCGCTGCACAAGAACGCGATTGCCGAGTGGCTTGAGGGTGAGTTTTTTGGTAGTTTGTTGTGCCATAAAATCATCTCCTGTTTGTTGTAGAGTCCTCATTTTAAGCATCGGGCAAATTTTCGCCAACGGAAATTAGCAGTTTAGCGTTATATTTGCTAAAAACTGCTGTAAAGGTATTTCTTGAGTTCAGCGCAGAGGTTTGAAAATACTTGACTTAAGGCAGCTCTACAGCCTATTTTCCAGTCAATTAATGTAGAGGATTTCAAAGGCTATGGCGTCAGAAACAGAACCAAAACTCATCGAACGTTCAAAGCAGAGTCCAGCGCATTGCTGGAACGTAGAAGCCCTATACAAAAGTTGGCAAGCCTGGGAAGAGGAGTTCAAGCGCGCCGTAGGGGAGTCGAAAGGGGCAAAGTGGCCACAACTCGCGAGCTTCAAAAAAGAGTGGAGCGACTCCATCAGCATCGCAACGTTTAAAAATCTTGTTGAAAACCTTCTGACCATCGATCGATCCTTATCCAAGCTCTACACCTACGCCCATCTGCGCCATGATGAAGATGTTGGGAGCGAGGTTCCTAAGCAAGCGTATTCCCGCATCACTTCGACCCTCTACGATTTTCGCCAGGAGACAGCTTGGTTTGAACCAGCCCTTCTAAAGCTGCCCCAAGAGCGGTTGCAAGTGCTTTTAAACGCCCCTGAGCTGGCAGAGTATCGCCTCCATCTGGAAAAGATTGTGCGGATGAAACCCCATACGCTCAGTACTGAAGCTGAGGAGTTGCTTGCTAGTGCCGGTAAGGCTCTTGAAACTGCCAGCAAAGCCTTTGGTGCATTTAACAACGCTGATTTGCGTTTCCCAAACGTTGTCGACGGGCAAGGTCGCGAACGCGAATTGACCATTGGAAGGTATCAGGTTTATCTCCGCGATCCAGATCGCAAACTGCGCGAAGAGGTCTTTAAAACACTCCAAAAAAGCTATCTCACTTATGAAAACACGCTTTGTGAACTTTTAAGCGGGCAAGTGTGTAGCCATGCCTTTGAAGCGCATGCGCGCCACTTCCCTTCTTGTCTAGAGGCAGCCCTCTTTCCCAATCAGATCGATGTGCAGGTGTACCATTCCCTGATTAAAGCCGTACGCTCCCACCTGCCCGCCGTCCACAAATACATGGCCCTGCGCAAAAAAGCGCTCGGCGTCGATGCGTTGCACTATTACGATCTCTCCATCCCGCTTGTCAAAGATGTCGAGATGGGCATGACCTACGAAGAAGCTATCCCTCTCGTGATCGATTCTATGGCTCCCTTAGGCCCTGAGTATCAAGCCACTTTGAAAAAAGGTCTGGCAGAGGATCGCTGGGTCGATCGCTATGAAAATATGCGCAAACGCTCAGGTGCTTACTCGAGCGGCTGCTTCGACAGCATGCCCTACATTCTGCTCAACTACCACGGCACTTTCAACGACATGATGACCCTCACGCATGAAGCGGGGCACAGCATGCATTCACTGCTCAGCCGCAACACTCAGCCCTATCAATATGCGCAGTACCCCATCTTTGTCGCTGAAGTCGCCTCCACCTTCCACGAAGAGCTGCTCCTGCGCGCACTTCTCAAGAAAGTCACCTCAAAAGAGCAGCGCGCCTTTCTCATCAACCAAAAGATCGATGACATGCGCGCAACACTCGTGCGTCAAACCATGTTTGCTGAATTTGAGCTCATGCTCCACCAAATGGTCGAGCAAGAGATCCCTCTCACCCCCGAGATACTCAAACGCGAGTACCGCAAATTGAATGTAGATTACTTTGGACCCGACGTGGTGCTCGATCCCGAGCTCGATATTGAATGGGCGCGTGTGCCTCACTTCTACTACAACTTCTACGTCTACCAATACGCCACCGGGATCAGCGCCGCGCACGCCCTCGTAGAAAAAGTCTTACACGAAGGCCTCGAGGCTAAAGAGCGCTACCTGAAGTTCATCTCATCCGGCTCGCGCGGCTTCCCCCTCGATCTACTGCGCGAAGCAGGCGTCGATATGCGCAGCCCCGCGCCAGTTGAAACCGCCATGTGCCACTTTAAGGAGCTCGTCCTAGAGCTTGAGACACTGTTAAAATAGAGAGCTAATTGCAAAACTCTTCAAAGAAAAAGGCGCAAAAAGCAATTAACCGGTTTCGTAGACACACACTCTTATTCCTCCCCCTCCTCAGCCATGTCATCGTCCCGACATTGTCCTCGTCGGGGGAGAAAAAATCTCATCGAAAAGCCCTTCAAATCTCTAAAAGGCTTAGGTTTTCGTACAGCTTCTTAGAGATTTATGTTGTGGTAAAATCTTGTTCGCAGTATGTCCATAGTGAAGAACCAACCCCGTATATATGCACCAGTACATGTCCAAGCGCTTTAAAGATTCATTCATCATCGTCAACGAGAAGGGGCTGCATACCCGCCCTTCGACGGAGCTTGTCAAGTGCGCGGCGACATTTAAAGCGCAAGTCACCCTGCGTTATCACAAGTCGATTGTCAATGCTAAGTCGCTCCTGGGCATTTTAATGCTCGCAGCGGCGCGCGGTGCTAAGATCCAAATCGAAGCAGTCGGAGATGACGCTGAAGAGGCGATCCAGTCGATCAAAGACCTCGCTAAGAACAAATTCAACATCAAATACTAACTATTCTTCAACCGGCACGGCGCGGTCGAACACCTCTTTGCGGCAGAAGACGGGGATGTTGTTGATCAGAGCCAGTGTGATACAGTCGCTCGGCCTAGCGTCCATTTCGACGATCACGCGCTGCTCGCCGATCTGCTGCTCGAGGTAGAGGCGCGCGAAGTAGATCGTATCTTCAATGTCGTTAATCACGATCTGGATAGGGCGAATCTCAAAGCCGCGCATGAGCGCGTTGATGAGGTCGTGAGTGAATGGGCGAGGCTTTTTTTCATCGGTAAGGTGAGTCTGGATGTTTTTGCCAACAACTGGGTCGGTGTAGATGGCGAAGCGCTTTTGCTCTGTGCCTAAGATGATCACGGTGTAGGAGCGGGACTGCATGATTTTGTTGAAGGTGATGGGGATCAGTTCGGTCGTCATGACGTTCTCCTAGAGCTCTTTTGGAGCCTCTAAGCGCCATATTAGGGTTTGATTACAATTTGTCCATCGAAAAATCCCACGATGACGCGCCCAGCGAGGTTGAAAAAGAGGCCTGTGTCGATCACGCCTGGGATATGCAGAAGGGCGTTGTGAGTCTCTTCTGGCGATGCTAAAGGAACTGTGAAGGTGATGTCGGCGATGAGGTTGCCGTTATCGCTCACAAATAAGCTGCCGTCGCTCATTTGGCGAAAATGCGCCTTGTAGCCTGCTTTAGCGAGCTTGTGCATCGTGGCAGCGGTAGCAAAGGGAAGTATTTCAACGGGGAGTTTAGTTTGGCCTAGCGCAGGCACCAGTTTAGTTTCATCGACAATCACGATCATCTCGCGGCTCATGCTGGCCACAATCTTTTCGCGCACATGCGCGCCACCGCCCCCTTTGATCATGCGCTTTTGCGGATCGATCTCATCAGCGCCATCCACGGCGATATCCAGCGCTGTAACAGCGTTGACATCGAGCAGCGGAATGCCACCTTGCTGTGCAAGTTGGTAGGTTTGATTGGAGCTGGCGACAGCTTGGATTTTAAGCCCTTCGCGGCAGCGCTGAATGAGGCGCTCGATGAAGTAAAAGACGGTGGTGCCCGTGCCAAGCCCGACGCGCATTCCATCGTGGATGAATTCTGCCGCTTTGTAACCGACGGCTTTTTTGATCATTTCAGTGGACATGTGGTGCAAAACAATGTACTTTTAAAGTTAGATTTAATCTTATGAGAAAATGATTACATTACAAGATCTATCTGCGTATCTAGAACACTTAATGCCTTCTAAAGATTTTCCCGACTACGCGCCAAACGGTTTGCAGGTCGAGGGAAAAAAGGAGATCCAGCAGATCGCCTTTGCTGTGTCTGCCGGCTCTGTGGCCATCCAAAGGGCGATCGAGTTGAAGGCGGATGCGCTCATTGTGCACCATGGGATTTTTTGGCAAAAAGATCCGCTGATTGTCACGGGTAGCAAACGGCGCCGGCTCGGTCTTTTGCTCACACAAGGCCTCTCCCTTTTTGCTTACCATTTGCCTCTCGATGTGCATCCCAAGATTGGCAACAATTACAAAGCGGCGCAAGATTTGGGCTTTTTCGAGATCACGCCCTTTGGCCCCTCCGGCAAGGTCTGTCTTGGAGTGAAGGGGCAATGCATGCCCACCCCTGTCGCTGAGTTTCGCAAAAAACTCGAAACTTACTACAAACATCCCGCCCATGTGGTCTTGGAGGGCAAAGAGGTGATCACATCGTTTGCGCTCATCTCAGGCGGCGGTCATCGCTATCTTGAGCAAGCCGCTGATGAAAACTTAGATTGTTTGATCACTGGCACCTTCGATGAGCCTGTCTGGGACATTGCGCAAGAGCGCGATATCCACTTCTTTGCACTCGGGCACTATGCCACTGAGCGCATCGGGATCATGGCACTCATGGAAAAAGTAAAGCATCACTTCTCGCTGCCCTGTTCATTTATCGATGTGGTCAACCCATTTTAACCGTTGAGGCAGTTGAAAACTGGAGCGACAGTGGAAAATCGAAGATTTTGAACCCCACTCGCGTAGGACAGGCAAGGCCTGTCCGACGCGTTGACGGCGGCCTACCCGAGAGGGTAGGCGAGGAGGCGCGGACGCAGTAGGGTTCGAAAGGGCGATTTTGCGCGTCGAAGCGTTTTGCAATTGGCTCCATTGATTCAGACTGCCTGGTCGTTCGGTTCTTGCACAAAATTCCATCACAAAATATAACCGAGTTTTTCATTTCTTGGAGTGAGCTATGCCCAGAGCATCGAAAGATAAGCGCCGCGCGATTGCCGATGAGAGTCCTAAAACCAGGCGAGCCAGGGAAAAGCTTCAGAAACAACTCGATGCCGTCGAGCGCAAGATCACCCCGCAAGCGCTGGAGAAAAAGGCGATTGAGATCCATCGCTGGATCGAGAGACATGCCAACACGCGCGTTGCGCTCAAAACGAAGAATATCTCCCTCTTCGATGAGAATCAAAATGCCGCGGCGATTAGCCACCGCATCAACTCGATTGCTGAGCAGCTCAAACAGGACCTCACACCTGGTGGAGAAGCCAGCCGCGATCAGATGGCCAAGCTCAAAGGCATGGTCACCAAACTCAAAGACTGACAAGTCTATATTTTAAAGCTTTGAATTTAAGCTCTTGTGCTATGCTTTCCGCTCATTATTGTTTGGAAAGCGATCATGGTATTACCCATCATGCGTGGTTATTCTACCTCTAACGCAGGGACAGCAGCCCTTCGCGAAAATAGCTTTCAAGCCATGCGGAGCTTTTTCGCTCTTCCGTACGAGAGGAAGCAGCAGCGTTTTTGCCCGCTCCATGAGGAGCAGGGGTATCGCCATCTTGGATTCAAAGAATCGTATGTCTACTGCGGTGGACCGCTTCCGAGTGAGCTTCGTCCAGTATTGCCACTCGTGCAGCGCCTGCATCAAGTCGCGCTTTCACACCTTTCTCAGATCGAACAACAGCTTCAGCTGCAAGCCAGCGCTCTAACCCAACTTGCCGAGCGAGAGTGGAGTGAAGAGACCCGGTGCACATCGGTCTTGCGGCTTTTAAAGTATGATCCTCAGCAGCAGCAACTCCCATGCGATCCTCACGAGGATTTAGGACTGCTTTCGATCGTGCTGAAGTCAACATCTCCCGCGCTTGAAGTGCTCGATACAAGCTCTTTTGCTTGGAGCAATGTGGAGCATGGGTTGTCCGATAGCGAGGTGATCTTTCTTGTAGGAGCTTCTCTCGCTAGACTCACGCAAACCGGCACACCTGGAGCATCAAAACTAGATGCCTGCGTGCATCGCGTCGTGGATGGATCGCAAAATGCCTCCACGCTCCGCCCTCATTTTATAATGGTGTCCCTTGCCCTGCTTGTAGGAGGACTAGCCATCGCATTCTTTGCTACGGCAGCGCTAGGGGTTTTGCTTATCATCGCAGGCGGTGCAACATGGATGTTCACGCGCCATCCTGGCGTTGAACCCCGCTATTCGATCGTCTATCAATTGCGCATCCGCGACGATGCTCAGGTCAACTCGCGCGATTTCACCACGCCCATCTTGCCTCAACTTGTGGCGTTCGAACTCAGCGGAAGGGATTTCTTAGCTCAGCTGAGAGAGGGCAGGGCATCGGTCAATGGAACTTATTAAATTGAGAAAATTGCAATGAAACTGTTAGTTTCTTTTACACATTTTAACTCATCGAGGTGAACTATGAGTGCTATTGGAAATACCGGAAGAAACGAGGCTGGGCAATCTGATGCACCTGTCGAGCAAAGAACTGCAACGCCAAGTGCGAGATATTGTACTTATTCCAAGAGCATGGCCATTGCTGGCCTTGTGACTCTTTCAGCAGGTGTTGCATTGCTTTTTTTTGCAGCTTTAGGGCCTGGCGTTGGATTGGCACTCATTGGCTCAGCCATGTTAATGACAAGCCGTTACATCATTGAGCAAGCTCCACAACCGGTCCCCGTTCAAAACCAAGCGCGCCCAATTGTTGCAGGGATAGCAGAGCTACGAACTGAGTTAGATGAGCGCCTCCGCAGGCTTGTTGCAGAGGCACAGATAGATCCAAATGTTGTCAATGAATGGACAGGAGTCTTTGACCGAATACACACTGCTTATGAACATGCGCTGGCATGGCGCAGCAATCGAGCTTTGCCGCCTCCGCAACAAAATAACATGGGGGGACAGCGCCTGCAGCTGATAGGGCCTCTCATGCGGCGTCTCACATTTGCACGTATCAACGTCGAAGTGCACCACGAATTGAAAGATGTGCTCGAGCGCATGGAAGGGCTTTACCATCGAGCTCTGGTCGCACAGCGCAATGTGGAAGGGGTCTCCGGGGCAATCCATTTAAGCCTGTCAGACATGAGTGGAAACACTTATGCATTAGAGATCCCCAGCAATGGCTTTGTCTTCGAATTGAGTGAGCGGCTCAGGACACTCAATGGTGTTTCCTATGACGCGTTTATATTTAGAGGCACTTTGAGCGTGTTGGCAACTTTGGATGAACAAGGGGTCGAAGCAAACTCGCGTATCATCTGCCGCTACAATTTGTGTGGGGATTGAGACGTACAAAAAACCTTCGAAGATGCTTGTGTGAAAGTTTTTGAGGGTGTACACCGAAAAAAATCGGCTCGGAATTTAAAATGACTTCCAATTTTTTGAAGGGATTTTCATGTCCAATGTGATCGCATGCCTTAAAGAGCGGGGCCTTGTAGACGCTCTTACCGACGAAGAGTTGGTAACGCGCGCAGCCTCGCCGCTGAAAATCTACATTGGATTCGATCCGACTGCTGACAGTCTGCATGTGGGCAATTTGGTGGGGATCATCGTATTGCGTTGGTTCCAGAAGTTTGGCCACACGCCGGTGGTCATTTTGGGCGGTGCAACGGGGCGTATTGGCGATCCGTCGGGCAAAAGTCTAGAGCGGCCGCTGCTCGATCAGGTGACGATTCAGCTCAACGTACGGCGCATCCGCCGCCATTTTGAGCAAGTGCTCGACTTCTTTCATCCATCAGCTAGACCACTTGTTCTCAATAACGATGAATGGTTCTCTACGTTTAAGCTGATCGATTTCTTGCGCGATGTGGGCAAGCATTTTCGCGTCGGAACGATGCTGGGCAAAGAGAGTGTGCGTGCGCGCCTTGGGTCGGAAGAGGGGATTAGCTTTACTGAGTTCAGCTACCAGCTTTTGCAGGCCTACGACTTCTACCACCTCAATCAAAGCCATGGTGTTTTGGTGCAAGGGGGCGGCAGCGATCAGTGGGGCAATATCACCGCTGGTATTGATCTTGTGCGCAAGCTCAGTGGTGCGAGCGTGTATGGCTTGACGTTTCCGCTGCTCACGCGCAGCGATGGCAAGAAATTCGGCAAGTCGGAAGAGGGTGCGATCTGGCTGGCGGCCGATCGCTGCTCACCCTATCAGTTCTACCAGTACTTCGTGCGCGTGCCCGATGCCGATGTGATCCGCATGCTGCGCATGCTGACCTTCCTCGACATGGCCGAGATCCGCGAGATCGAAACCCAGATGGGGCAAAAAGACTACATACCTAACACAGCCCAAAAGCGCCTCGCTGAGGAGCTCACGCGTCTGATCCATGGCGATGAGGGGCTGGCTACAGCGCTCAAAGTCACGGAAGGAGCAGCTCCTGGCTCTGAAGCAGAACTCAATGCAGAGATATTGCGCGAGATTGCGCGCGACATGCCCAGTGCCGAGCTGCCGATCAGCGATGTCATCGGGCAAAAGTATGTCGACGTCGTCGTCAAAATGGGGCTGCTTCCAAGCAAAGGGGAAGCGGTGCGTCTGATTGCGGGCGGCGGAGCTTATCTCAACAATGCGCGGGTCGACCAAGACCAGATGCGCATTGAACCCAGTCATCTCATCGGCGGTGAACTCCTGCTTTTTGGCGCTGGCAAGAAGAAAAAGATGATCCTTACAGTCAAAAAGTGACGCATGCTAATCTTTTTTTAAAAAACCACTTGCTTGAAAATCAAGGTGATACAACAATGAGCATTGAAAGCCCAGTGTTCTAGCTTGGTTCCCCCAAGATCGGGAAAGAGCTTTTAGTTCTATTGGGTAAACATGTATGACCCTATTTAGCAGCGGCTCTAGGGTGGAACTTAAGGAGTCTTGATGGTTATGGCGACAATCACTAAGAAAAAATTGATTCAAGTGATTTCCCAGCAGCGCGGTGTCCATCCGAATGATGTGCGCAATGTCATTCAATCTTTCTTGGATGCGATGACAGAGTTTTTGGCTAAGGGAGATCGACTTGAGTTTCGCGACTTTGGGGTCTTTGAAATTGTGGAGAGAAAGCAAAAAATTGGCCGTAACCCTAAAAATGCGGCAGTACCCATTGTGATCCCCGCCCGCCTGGCTGTGAAGTTCACACCTGGTAAGAAGATGCGTAAGTTGATCGAAAGGGAGCGCAAGGGATCTGCTGGTCCAGTCCCGTCTCCTAGCAAATCACCCTAGTTAAAGCTAATATCTATAGTTAACTTTAGTTTAATTTTAGTTAACATATTGCTATTAGCTTTGTCTTTTTATTCTTAAGTTGTTTAAAGTCTTTAAAATTTGTTTTTTGAGCTTCCTAAAAAGGGCAGCTCCCTCTATAATTTTCTCCAAAATGAGGCAGTTGCAAAACTGAAGCGACAGCGGAAAATCGAAGATTTTGAGCCCCATTGTCGTAGGACAGGCTTTACCTGTCCGACGCGCTGACGGTGGCCTACCTGAGAGGGTAGGCGAGGAGGCGCGGACACAAGTGGGGTTCAAAAGGGCGATTTTACGCGTCGAAGAGTGTTGCAATTGACTCAAGAAGCTAGAAGGATCCCCTGTGCCAAGATTGATTTTAATCGGTGCTATTCTGCTCTTTTCGATCATCGGCGTCACTGCTGGTATTAAGAAGTGGAGAGGCGCCGCTTCAAAAAATTCTGCCGCAGTCGTAAGTGAAACGCCGGTTGTGTCTATTCCTACCAAAAGCAACCTTTTGGTGGCGGCGCAAGAGGCCAAGCGGGAGGAGAAGGTCGTGGCTGTGCGTCCTGCCAACATGGCTAAAGATGATTTTCCAAATATCGATAGGATCTTTCAACTCTTCACCTTAGGCCCAGCCAAACTGCCGATCGTGGAGACGGTGACTTACGCCAGCACGGTCCCCTGGCTTAAAGGGCGTCCGGCTTGGCTAGCTGATTACGCTGTGCACTACAATACCTCGCGCCATTTCATTGCGCGCAGCTTGAATGGCAAGCCCGATTATATTTCACAAAAAATCTCCGATGGCGGCCGCTTTAACGTCTTTCGCCAAGATAGGCCGATCCATTTCTACCTTCTGGTGGACATTTCACGCTGCAAAATGGGATTTTACTACGTCGATCAAGAGACGAGTGAGCGCGTGCTCCTCAAGACTTATAAAGTGGGGCTGGGCAAACCCGACGCTTCTAAACCCTCTGGAACGCTCACGCCGCTGGGCAGATATACACTCGGTAGCCGTGTGGCGATCTATCAATCTGGCGTGATGGGGCATTATCAAGACCAAAAAGTCGAGATGGTCCGCGTTTTTGGCACGCGCTGGATCCCATTTGAGCGAGAGGTGGAGCGGACAACTGCAGCAGCTAAAGGGTTTGGCATTCAAGGCGCTCCCTGGCAAGAAGTGGGCAAGAGCAGCCAGCTCGCAGAGAAACGCGATGCAATTGGGGTGTACGACAGCGATGGGTGCGTTCGCATGGCCTCAGAGGATATGGAAGAGGTGTTTGCTATTGTGATTTCCAAGCCAACATTTATTGAAATTGTGAAAGATTTTCACGAAGCAAAGCTTCCCGGAATTGAGGTCGCAGCACCTTCAAGATAAGGAAAAATTATGTTACCGCATGAGAAGCAGATTTTAGAATACGAGAAAACGATCGCTCAGCTCAAAGGGCAAAACCAAAGCAGTGCGCTTTGGTCAGATGAAGAGATCGTTAAACTCGAGGAAAAACTGGGTGAGCTCAAAGCCAAAGTCTATTCTCAGCTCAGCCCCTGGGACCGCGTGGGTATTTGCCGCCATCCGAAGCGCCCGAGGGGGATCGACTATATTCGCAATTTATGTGAGGGCTTTCATGAGCTCTATGGCGATCGCCTCTTCCGCGACGACCGCTCTATTATAGCGGGTTTGGCTACAATCGACGGCGTCAAATTCATGGTGCTTGCGCAAGAGAAGGGGTGCGACACGGAGAGCCGCTTGGAGCGCAATTTTGGCATGCTTCATCCTGAAGGGTATCGTAAAGCCATGCGCTGCATGAGACTGGCTGCGAAATTTAATTTACCCGTGCTCTCGCTGTTGGATACACCTGGCGCTTATCCTGGGCTGGTCGCAGAAGAGCGGGGACAGGGTTGGGCGATTGCGAATAACCTGTTTGAGATGTCTCGTTTGCCAACACCTATCATCGTCGTGCTGATTGGCGAAGGGTGCTCTGGCGGTGCGCTGGGGATGGGCGTGGGTGATGTGGTGGCGATGCTGGAGCATTCTTATTATTCAGTGATCTCGCCCGAAGCCTGCGCATCAATTCTCTGGAGGGATACCAGCAAGAAGGAGGATGCGGCCAAGACCCTCAAGCTGCACGCTGAAGACCTTTTAAAGTTAGATATTGTCGATGCGATGATCGAAGAGCCCCTCGGCGGAGCCCATCACGATCCCCAGAGCGTTTACCGCGATGTGAAAAAGTATATCCTCGAGCAATGGAATCTTTTAAAAACAATCCCTCCCGATGTGCTCATCGAGCAGCGCTATCAAAAATATCGCCACATGGGAAAGTTTGCCGTAGAATAGAAGGCTCCTAATCAGCTAAAATAAGCTCAAACAATTATTTTAACTGAAAGTATGAGACTCCTTTTACAAGCCGCCCTTAGAAATCGCCATCATTTACACCTTCTCATCATCACGTTTTTGACGTTGCTTGCGCTGACGCTAGCAAGTCAAATGGAGATGTTTTCTCTCGGTGTTTTATCCGACAATGGTGCTGATTTCTTCAAACTGTTCTCCTCCTCCCAGGCTGAAGCAGGGTTTTCACCAGATAATGTGACGCTAGATGATGTCCAATCCAAATGGCATGAGATCGATGCAAACGGTTCGGGCGTGATCACCAAGCAGCAGGCCGCAGCCTACTTGTCCTCGCATAAAAATGAGGTCAATCCGATCAACTGGATCTTGCGCGAGTTCAAACAGCATTTCCACTTCACCAACAACATCAAAGCGCTGATCTGTATCCTGCTATGCGTAGCGGTGTTTAAAGCCATTTGGCTCTTTGCTAGCCGCTATACGACGCAGCTACTCTCGATCCGCGTCAGCCGCGACTTAAGGCAGCAGTATTTTGAGCACATCCAGAGCCTACCGATGAGCTTTTACCAAAAGCACAATATTGGCAGCCTCTCTTCGCGCGTGGTGGGCGACGCTGGGCAGATCGCTACATCGATCAACTCCTGGCTGACGAACTATCTCCAGACCCCTTTTACCATCATCACCTGTCTCTCGATGTGTTTTTACCTCTCCTGGCAACTCTCGCTGGTGATCTTCTTTGGCATGCCTTTAATCGTCATGCCGATTGTTTTCTTAGCGCGTCGCGTCAAGCGCGTCTCGCGCCAGCTCCAGACGAATCAAGAGCGGTTTGCCAACGTACTGATCGATTTTTTGGCAGGGATCCAGACAGTCAAAATCTTTGCTATGGAATCCTTCTCTTTTAAAAAATACAAAGAGCAGAACGACCGCATGGCTGTGCTTGAGAGCAAGACTGCCAAGTACGGTTTGCTGACGAGGCCTATTTTACATGCGATCACGACCATTTGCTTAGCTAGCGTCGTGCTCTTTGGGATTTACACCCTCGGTATGACGATTTCGCAGCTGATCGTCTTCTGCGGGCTGCTCCAGCTCATCTACGAGCCAGTGAAGAAGTTCGCCGATGAAAACGCCAACATCCAGCGCGGCATCGTAGCTGCCGAGAGGATGTTCGAAGTGCTCCATCTCAAGCCTGAAATCGAAGACCGCCCTGGTGCGATCGATCTGAAGGGATTTAATCAGTTGATCGAATTTGAGCATATCTGGTTCCGCTACGGTGGAGAATGGGTCATCAAAGACCTTTCTTTCACGGTGAAGAAAGGGGAGACGGTGGCCATTGTAGGTCCCACAGGTGCTGGCAAATCGACGATCGTTCAGCTCCTGCCGCGCCTCTTTGAAGTGCAGCAAGGGGAGATCAGGATCGATGGAAAGCCTTTAAGCGCTTATACCCAAAAATCGCTGCGCGAACAGATCGCTTTTGTTTCGCAAAAGCCCTTCCTCTTTTGCGACACGATCGCTGCTAACATCGCGTTTGGTCGCAATTTCTCAAAGGCGCGTATCGAAAGTGCCGCTAGGCGCGCCCATGCTGAGGAGTTCATCCTGCGCCTTCCGCAAACCTACGATTCGATGCTGGCTGAAACTGGTCAAAACCTCTCGGGCGGGCAGCAGCAGCGCCTCGCGATTGCGCGTGCGCTCGTTAAAGAGGCCCCTGTACTCGTCCTCGATGAAGCGACCTCTGCTCTCGATGCGGTGAGTGAGCTGCACATCAAGCATGCGATTAAAAACCTGCATGGCGAGGTGACACAGATCTTAATCGCCCACCGCCTCTCCACGATTGAGCATGCCGATAAAATCATCTACCTCGATCACGGGGTCAAGATCGCAGAAGGTAATAAGCAGGAGCTCCTTGAGCGCTGCGAGCCCTTCCGTCGCATGTGGGAAGCACTTTACCGCTCAGAAAAATATGTAGAAGCCTCAGTTGAATCGGTGTTGAATCACACCGGACTCCATTTATGAAAAAAAGCATCATCGCTTGCCTAGCTTGCCTCTCCTCAGCTCTATGGAGCGATTCCTACGAATCACCTAGTTTAGTGAGAGAAGGCAATTTCGCTGTGCGCGCAGCAGCCCAGCCTGGCCCGATTTTTAGCATTGGGCAAAATCTGCTGAATAAACACGACGTGATTGTCTCAACAAACCCCGTGTTTGCACATGGTGAAGATCATTTAGCCGTCGTGGCTTGGGAGCAAAACGTGCTCTACGGGATTACCAACACCTGTTCTTTGCTGATCACGCCCACGAGCCTCAACTTGCGCAATCCCATTCACGACCTAAAAGCCCACTCTTCAGGTTTTGGGGATCTTCCCATTGAGTTGGAATACGCTTACCATGTGATCCCTCAGCCCAGAGCTGTTTGGGCCTTCACAGTTTTAGGTTCGGTCAATTTGCCCACAGGCTCCGCCAAGAAAAGCCCCCAGACAGGTTTAGGCTCACCCAGTTTTCTGCTTGGAACCACAGCGAGTTATATGAGTGTGGACTGGTTCGCCTTTGTCGATTTAGCCTCGCTCATCACCACCAAATACCACCAGATCGACTATGGCTACGGCTACTTCTACGAATGTGGCGTAGGGCGTAATCTCGTGCATCTTAAAGATTGGGTCTTTATGGCGGAATTTGAAGTCGATGGCATTCTGGTGCGGCCGACGCGTGTGAGCGGGATTAAAAATCCCAACACAGGTAGCAACACCATTTTCGTCGGACCTTCGCTCTACCTCGCCTCTAACTTGCTGACCTTTGATTTTGGCGTGCAGTGGCCTATTCTACAGACTGTGCGCGGCGCGCAAAACAAGTTCGACTACCGCATCACCGGTGGCTTTGGGATCATTTTTTAATAGACCTCTTTCGAAACGGCAACCGACTGCATAAAATTGAACCTAACGCGCAAAACATCGACTATGATGAATACACCAACGGATGATATCAACGCAAAGACGCCAAGCCGCGAAGACGCGGAGAGAATTGAAAATGCATTAACCGCGATTTACAAAAATCTTTGCGCCTTCGCGGCTTGGCGTCTTTGCGTTAACTCTTCATAGCCGCTGAGTTTCGAAAGAGGTCTATTACCCCGAGCCCCAAATAGGTGACAACCTGCTTGCTGTGGCTTCGCCATATCGATTCTCGCTCGGAATCCTTCGTATTCAAGAATATTATTCCTCGCGAGAATCAATCTGGCTTTGCCTCGCAGCGCATTTTGTCGCCTATTTGGGGCTCGGGTTAATAAGGTTTTCAAAAGCTTTTTTCAGCTCTTGGTTATCGGGCTTATCAAAAGCACCACTCGAGGCTAGCCAGGTGACGTAATCCTTGGGAACTTCAGAGAGCGGTTTGCCTTGGTGTTTGCCAAAAGGCATTTTAGAGACGTTCTGCGGCTTAGCCAGTAATTCCAGCACCGTATCGATCGGCAAGTCGTCGATCATCGCCTGAAACACCTTGTGCAGCACGATCACGTCATCGAGCGCGCGGTGGGCTTGGTTAGCTTCGATGCCGAACACCTCACGCAATGACTGCAAAGTATGGCGAGGCAAATCAGAGCGGTATTTGCGCGCCCATTTGAGCGAATCGACGAACCGAAAGTCGGGGAAGGGGAGATCAGCGCGCTTAAACTCAGCCTCCAAGAAGAGCTTGTCGAAAGCATCGTTGTTATGCGCGATCAGCACAGTGTTTTCAGGACAAAAGGCCACAAATTGCTCCGCAATCACGCGAAACGAGGGTGCTTCTCTCACCATTTCATTGGTGATGTTGTGGATAGCGGTGGCCTCGAGCGGAATCGACATCCCCGGGTTGATCAGCCGCACAAAGGTGCGCTCTTCCACCGGGTCATACGCCGCCAGTTCAATGATGCGATCCTTGTCAGAGCGCACACCTGTCGTTTCAGTATCGTAATAAATGGGCCTGTACTTCATAGCTTACCTCATGAGCCACGAGAATACACCACAGGCAAAACATGCGCATTAATTTTTTTTAAGAAGAGGTTGCATTGTTTCATTCCTTCTTGCTAAAGTTTTTTCTTCAATTGGGAGGTTTTATGCGATGCAAGGCTCTGTGGTGCGCGGCATTGATGTTTTCTTTGTGCTCAGGGACTCTTTGTGGTGAGGAACATGGCTCTGGGTACCATATCTACTTCTCACCAGAGGACCATCTCGCAGATCGCCTGATCGCTCTCATCAAAAAGGAAAAAAAGTCGATCCGTGCAGCGGTTTATTGTCTGATGGATCGCAGCATTGCCAATGCCCTGATTGAGGCGCACAAACGGGGTGTCGATGTCGAAGTGATCACCGACCCATTTTCCGTTAAGGCGCGCTCGCCGCTGCAAAAGATGGAGAATGCACAGGTGCCTCTTTTCGTGTGGAGCCCACCTGAATTCATCCCTTATGAGATCAAAAAAGGGGAGAAGCGCAAAGCGCTCATGCATGACAAATTCTGCGTTTTTGGCGAAGCGGTGGTGTGGACCGGGTCGTTTAATTTCACACGCGAAGCCAACAACTACCACCGGGAAAACGCGATCGTGTTTGAAAACGAAGAGATCGCCATCGGTTATCTCAAAGAATTTGAGCGGATTAAAGAGAAAGGCGCCGTGCCCTACGCCGAGTATGCCAGTCAGCTTCCTGCGCGCACGATCAAGCGCAAAATGCAAGCTCCAGCTCGTACCCAACCATAAAAGTTTTTGCCAAGATTTGCGCCTAGGTTTTTCCACTGGGCAAAGCGCGGAGCGCGCCGGCATCTTCGAGCAAGCTGTTAAGCGCGAGCGCGAAGCCCAGCGGAATAAAGATGGGTCAAAGATTGCTGAAAACTTTTATGGTTGGGTACTAGGAGTGGGTAAAGAGATTTTTTACTTCTCATTTTCCTCGCCCAAAGGTATCCTTTGGTCAAAAATTTATAGGTAGGAACATGAGATATTTCGTTGTGCTTTCACTTGTAGCCTTGGCTGGACTCACGGGATGTTATCAGGTTCACTCCGATGACGATCTGCGCACGGTGCCTGTCACTAACAATCCCAATATCGTTCCCAGGAACAATTCTATGATGGCGCAAGGGATTTGATTTAATTGGGCATCTTCATTAGTTTTAGGCAAAGTTTAAGAGTGATTCGCGCATGAAAAAAACTCCGTCGGTCAAATACAATTTTTTTACTAGCGACCCCTCGCAAATCATCCGTTCGCTCGGTAAAGAGCGGGCCTTGCATGAGCTTAGGCGCATGCTGCTCATCCGCAACTTTGAGATGCGGGCAGAAGGGGCTTATTTGCAAGGTAAGATCGGGGGCTTTTTCCACTCCTACATGGGGCAGGAAGCGGTGCAAACCGCGGCAGTGTGCGCCATGGGTATCGAGCAGTGGTGGATCACATCGTATCGCTGCCATGCGCTAGCGTTGCTTTTAGGCGCGACGCCGAGTGAGTTGATGGCGGAGCTCTTTGGAAGGGCGACTGGCAATGCCATGGGACGGGGCGGATCGATGCACTTTTACACCAAGCGCCTGCTAGGGGGCTTTGGGATTGTGGGCGGTCAGGTGCCGATTGCGACGGGTGCGGCCTTCACGATTAAGTACCAGCAGCGCTTGAAAGAGCGAGAGAATTGCGATGTAGCGGTGTGTTTCTTAGGGGAGGGAGCGGTGGCGCAAGGCGCGTTTCACGAATCGCTCAATATAGCCGCTTTATGGGACCTGCCCTGCGTGTACGTGATTGAGAACAACCAGTGGGGCATGGGCACAAATGTCAAGAGAGCGATCTCGGCGGAACCCATTGCAGAGACGCATGCGCAGGCCTTTGGAATTAAGAGCTATACCCTCGATGGCATGGATTTCTTTCAGTGCTACGGTGGATTTAAACACGTCTTTGACGAGGTGAAACGCCACTCACGCCCTGTGCTGTTAGAGGTGATCACAGAGCGCTTCCGTGGCCACTCGATCTCAGATCCAGCGCTTTACCGCTCTAAAGAGAGTTTACAGGCTTGTATGGAGCGCGATCCCCTGATTATCCTTTTCAAGACACTGGCAAATGCTGGGATGCTCTCTGAAGATGAGTACCACGCCATGGATAAAGCTCAAAAGGAGATTGTACTAGCGGCGCTGAAATATGCTGAAGAGAGCCCTTGGCCCGATCCGATCACGCTGGGCGAAGATGTTTTTGCACCGTAAAGTTAAGATGGAGCCGACAAGATGACAAAGCAGATGGTCGAAGTGCGCGAGGCGATTCGACAAGCGCTCGATGAGGAGATGCAGCGCGATCCCACGGTGTTCATCATGGGGGAAGAGGTTGCTGAATACAACGGCGCTTATAAAATCACCAAGGGGATGCTGGACAAATGGGGCCCTGAGCGCGTCATCGACACTCCAATTGCTGAGCTAGGCTTTGCTGGACTGGCTGTCGGCGCAGCGATGACAGGCCTGCGACCTGTGGTTGAGTTCATGAGTTTTAACTTCTCCTTCGTAGGCTGCGATCAGATCATCTCCAATGCGATTAAGATGTACTACATGTCGGGCAATCGCTTCTCTGTGCCAATTGTCTTCCGTGGCCCTAACGGCGCTGCAGCGCAAGTCTCCTCCCAGCACTCCCACTGCGTGGAAGCGATCTACGGCAACTTGCCTGGACTGATCATTTTGGCTCCAAGCAATGCTTACGATGCGAAGGGGCTGCTTAAATCCGCCATCCGCAACAACAACCCTGTGCTCTTCTTGGAGAATGAACTCTCCTATGGGGACAAGATGGAGATTCCGACAGGGGAGTATCTCATCCCGATCGGCAAAGCCAATGTCGTTCACGAGGGAAAACATCTCACGCTCATTGCCCATAGCCGCATGGTCAACCTCTGCAAGCTGGTCGTGCAAGCGATGGCAGCGCGTGGTGTGAGTGTTGAGCTGATCGATCTGCGCACGGTCAAGCCGCTCGACATCGCTACGATTTCCCAATCGATCCGCAAAACGCACAAATGCGTGCTCGTGGAAGAGGGGCATATTTATGCGGGGATCTGTGCTGAGGTGGGCTTTCAGATCATGGAACACTGTTTTGATGAGCTCGACGCTCCGCTTGTGCGTGTATGCCAGCGCGAAACGCCGATGCCCTACTCGAAAACGTTAGAGAAAGAGACCATGCCGACGGTGGAGCGTATCACCGCCGCCATTGAACAAGTGCTTTAAACGAGGAACTATGCCCTTTACACTCACGATGCCCAAACTCTCGCCCACGATGGAAGAGGGCACCATTGCGAAATGGCAAAAAAAAGAGGGCGATTTTGTTAAAGCAGGGGATGTGCTCTTTGAAGTGGCAACGGATAAAGCGACGGTCGAACATAGCGCGCTTGACCCAGGTTGGCTGCGCAAAATCTTGATCAAAGAAGGGGAGGCGGCCATCGTCAACCAAGCCGTGGCGATTTTCACCGAGTCCAAAGAAGAGAGCATCGAAGGGTATCAGCCAGAAGGCGCGACGCGAAAACCGGTTGAGACCGCCCCCAAAGCTGCTGAAGTCTCCCAAGCTGAATCTAAAGCAACTGCTCGTCCTACCACTTCAGGCGGCTTGCTGCAGCCCGCATTTGTTCCAGAGCAACCGCTGCAGAAATACATCTTCACAGTGCCTACAGGCGAGGCCCCAGAGCGCATTGTAGCCTCTCCGCTGGCGCGCAAACGCGCTCACGAGAAAGGGATTGACTTAACGACCGTGCATGGCACAGGCCCCAGTGGCCGCATCGTGAGCCGCGACCTTGAACTTGGACAGCCAGCGACTGCAGTCACCTTTGGTCGCCGCGAAACACCCACACTGCCTCCTGGAACCTATGAAGAAGAGCCGCTCAGCCCAATGCGCAAAGTGATCGGCCAGCGCCTGCAAGAATCCAAAACATTCATTCCCCACTTTTACGTCACGCAGCAAATCATCGTCGATCGCCTCGTCGCATTGCGCTTGGAGCTCGCTTCAGGGGGCCTCAAATTCTCTTACAATGACTTCATCTTGCGCGCCACAGCTCTCTCGCTGCGCGAACATCCTGAGGTTAACTCAGGCTTTAACTCGGTGAACCAATCGATCATTCGCTTCAAAACGATCGACCTTTCCGTCGCAGTCAGTTTACCATCAGGCCTGATCACGCCCATCATTCGCCATGCCGACTATAAAAACCTAGGCTACCTCTCGCAAGAGATGAAACAGCTTGCACATAAAGCTAAAGAGGGCAAACTGACTCGTGAAGAGTATGTAGGCGGTTCATTCACCCTTTCTAACCTCGGGATGTTCGGCGTGACCGATTTCACAGCCGTCATCAACCCACCCCAAGCAGCCATCTTGGCTATCTCAGGCATCGAAGATCGCCCACTCATCAGAGATGGACAGATCGTGCCTGGTAAAACGATGAACCTCACCATCTCAGCCGATCACCGTGTGCTCGATGGCACCGATGTCGCAAAATTCCTCAAAACCTTGCAGAAATTGCTCGAGCACCCCTCTCTGCTAATCATCTAAACGTGCATCCCTCGTGCCCGTGCCCAATTTTATTAGAACTTCTATGATATCAACGCAAAGACGCCAAGTCGCGAAGGCGCGGAGAAAATAGACCTCTTTCGAAATACAAAAACTGAAGTATGCTCGATGAGCACAACAACGGATGATATCAACGCAAAGACGCCAAGCCGCGAAGGCGCGGAGAAAATAGAAAATAATTTGCAAAAATCTTTGCGCCTTCGCGCCTTTGCGTTCAATCTTCGTAAGTTGCAGAAGCAAAATAGCTTGAGAGGGAGTTTGGGCACGTGCACGAGAGTTATAACCAGCGTTTGCGGCGGAAGAACCACAGCGCTACAATCGATAGGGAAAAGATGATCGAGAGGATCGCTAAAAAGGCATGGGTCTCGTGCGCCAGCGGCAAGGTGATATTCATGCCATAGATGCTGGCCACCATCGTGGGGATGCTGATGATGATTGTCAGCGAGGTGAGCAGCTTGATCGTTTTGTGTAAGTTATTGGTGAAGATGATCTGATAAGAGTCGCGCAAGCTGCGGATCGTTTTGACGGCAATTGTGCACAGCGTCTCCGACTGGCTCACAGCGTGTCTTAAGTCATCGATCAGCTCGTGTTCTTTTTCAAACAACATCGTGTACTTGACCGAGGGGATTGTCTCTAGGACTTTGCGCATAGGCTCTAAAGTGGAGAGATACTGGTTGAGGATCTCTTCATGCCTTGTCAAGATCGTGATATCGTCGCTCTCCACTTTAATCATCTCTTTCTCTTTATCCAAGACGCTGTGTCGAATGTGCCTTGTTTGAGAGGAAAACTCATGCGTAATGCGCATCAGAAGATTGATAGCGAGTTTGGAGTGTTGGCGCGTTGATAAATGGGTGTCTTTACTCAAGAAACTGCGGATCAACGTGTTCTTTTGAGGCGAAATCGTGATGAAATAATCTTTTGCGAGCACCATCGTGAGAGTAGCGGTATAAAGTCCGACAGCTGTATCGACATGGATAGGATGGCGGCAGAAGATCAGCACCGTTGAATCGATCTTTTCGACGCGCGGAATTTCATAACGGTCGAGACTATCTTGGAGATCGGTGTATGCCAGACCACTCAGCTGGCAGATCGCATCAAGATCGGAGGCGGCGGCCTCATCCACATGGATCCAACAGCCATCTTGAGGCTCTGAAACGGGAGCGAAATACGTGTCAGCGGCTTCTTTGAAATAAAACTCGATCATGCACCCTCCCTTCTCCCACAACGTATGGCAGAGAAAGGGGATTAAGTGCAAGGGTGCTCAAGACCAAAAGGTGACAACCGACTTGCTAGGGCTTTGCCAGATCGCTTTTCGCTCGGAATCCTTATCTCAGTCAGTGAAACGATCTGGGAAAAAATATGCGTTGTTTTGACGCTTGGCCTTGAGGGCCTTTTCCTCAGCATCTGAAAGCGGCGTTACAACTCTCCAATCTTTGGCATCGCAGAGGGATTGCGCTAGGGTGCGCTCGGCTGCAGGAACTATGTTATGTTCACAGAAAGCTGCGAACACACTGCTCAGCGTCTTGGGATCTGTAAATTTAATAGATGCAGTGCTCTTGCAGACATGACTGCCATTGGATTTAACGGTGTCGACGAGAGAGAGAACTCCGATTTCACGTGATTGAAAAAAAAGAACCAATGCAGGAAGTTGTGCTGCTGCACAGCTCATGAAAATTTGAACAGCTCCACCTTGGTAGCCAAGAATAGTGACCTCTGTAATAGGAGCTACCGCGCTATCGCTGTTGAAACGAAGCGATCTTAGAAGATCTGCGCCTGAGTCATAGGGGTTCCATCCATCGGGAGCCACAGAAAAACTTCCCCCTGCGCCAGGATATGCAACAGTAGCCACAAAGAACCTCCTTTTAGTTAAAAGAAAGCAATGATTTTATCTGTTTTATTCGGTAAAAGCAAAACTAATTCAGCGACTTATGACACTTGAAATAATATTTTAAATCTAATCTATCAAGCTCTTATAGCTACTTCGCGCCAGGGGAAGCTGCTGGAATTGAAGGTCCAGAAGTTGATGGTGTATTGCCCTGTGTAGGGAGTTCCCCAGCGTAGCTGAGAGCCTGGGCAGCCTATCAAAGGACGATCACTGGCGTTGTGCGCTGTGATCTTGGCTTCATTGGGGGAGAGGACAGCGTAGAGACTGAGCACGAGGCCTTGCCATTGGGCCTTGAGCACGTCGAACCGGCGTTCGCTGTCATCAGGGTCGTTCATGATTTGAGCGTAAAGATACATCACGATTTCGGCGACTGTACGCACAACCCCTTCAAGCGTTGCTAAGAGAGCTGTACCACGCGCCTTCCAGCATTCGTTTGGAGGTAAAACGGTGTTGTAGCCGTAGTCGACAAACCAGCGATGAAATGGAACCTCTTGTACCAGGATCCAATGATTTGCAGCGATCGCCGCCCCAGCTCCAGCGTGGCCAAGACCATGCACCATGATACCGGCTGCGGTAGTGATGGCTTGCCCAGCTCTTTGCAGAAGATTTCCGTCAGGAATAGTGTAATCCGCTTGCGATGCTGCACCAGTTACCATAATAGACCTCATGAAAGTAAAAATTTGAGATGATAAATTTATGGTAAGGCGGACTAGTTAGCAAGAAATTATTACAACCCGGGGAAACCCCGGGTTGTAAGCGCAGAATTAAGCGCGAACCGGAACGGTGTATGTGACGAGGTTCCAAGAGTTGACGGTCATGGTGCCGCTATATTCTGTCCCCCATGACAGATCAGCGCGCTCGCAGCCCACACGTGGGTGGCTAGGTACTACAGGAGTTGCCGCAGGAGCTGTTGTTGCTGCAGTCGCAGGTGCCGCTGCCGGAGTAGCGACAGCTGCTGGAACTGCTGCGTTGCGTGCAGACTCGAGCGCTCTTTGCGGTGCGAGGGTAGCGTAGAGGCTGAGCTTCAAGCTAGCCCATTGCGCTCCAAGGATATCGCTATGACGTGTGACATCAGCTTGGGAACCGAAAAACTTATTGAAGATATAGCCCACAATTTCCGCTAGGAAGCGCACGCCGCTTTCGAGGGTGCTGCCGAGTACTGAGAGGCGATTGCCGAAGAATCCACCTTGGATCGCTCCTGCTGTGCCAGTATTGTGAATGAAGTACCAACGTTCAAATGGAACCTCTTGGCGCATGATCCATGTGATGACGGGTGCCGCAGCGGCTTCTACTGCAGTTGCAGGTGCTGCTGCAACTTAAGCTACTGGAGTTCCTGCGACTGCATCGCCTCCACGGCGAAGAGCGTGTCCGAACCTTGCTCTAATGCCGCCAGAAGGTTGAGTAGCTGCTTGTTGCACTGCTGGTGTAGCAGCTGCACTAGTTGCTGTTGTCATAAAATCCCCCATATGTTAAGGAAATATTTAGAAATAGGATGTTATAGCGGGGAAATCATGGCAAGCGTAAAGCGCAAAATAATGCTCGGGCTTCGAGGGGGGCGAAAACTATTTTTTAGTTTCGATCAGATTTTCGATAGCCTGGATTCTTTTCTCTAGCGTTTCGATCTGTTTGACGTAGTCTTCAATCTTGCGCAAGTGGACTTGCTGACGATTGTGTTCAGATAATGACATGACAGGGCCGCCAGCGTATTTGCCAGGCTTTGTGATCGATTTGCTCACGCCGCCGCGGGTAGCGATCATCACGCTATCGCAGATCTCTAGATGTCCTACAATACCGCCTTGACCGCCAAGCACGACATTTTTGCCGGTTTTAACCGAGCCTGCAATGCCTGATTGGGAGATGATGATATTATCGGGTCCAAGTGTGACGTTGTGCCCAATTTGGACGAGGTTGTCGATCTTGGTGCCGTGGCAGATGCGCGTGGTTTTAAAACGCGCGCGATCAATGGTGGTATTCGCTCCGATCTCGACATCGTCTTCAATGACCACAGCGCCAAGTTGCTCTAACTTGGTGTGCCTTCCGCGGGCGTCGGTAGTGTAGCCAAAACCGCAGGAACCGATCACAGCGCCAGGTTGCAGGATCACGCGGTTTCCAATCACACACCTTTCGCGCACGATAGCATGCGCAAAGAAATGGCAATCTGTGCCTACATGTGCGCCTGGACCGATCGAAACGAAGGGTCCGATCCGCGTGTTATCTCCAATTTTTGCATTCCGGTCGATCACGGCGTAAGGTGCGATCTCTACGCCTTGCCCAATTTTAGCCGAAGGGTGGACCACGGCTGTCGGATGAATCCCAGTAAATCCTGAACGGCTGTCCTCTGTGTTGAACAGGAGCTCAACGAGTCTCTGAAAAGTGCGGGAAGGGTCATCGGAGACAAGAAAATTCTTCCCAGGTTCGACGGCCGTTTGGCGATCGATGCAGATGACGCCAGCATGTGTGTCTTTGAGCAGAGGACGGTAGCGCGGATTCGAAAGGAACGAGGCATCTTCAGAGGTAGCTGAATCAAGACCATCAACCCCGCTGATTTGATGCGCGGGGTTGCCGACGAGGGTCGATTGTGTGAGTTCAGCTAGCTGTGCGAGTGTGTACTTGCCAGTCATAACATTACTTCTTGTCTGCTTGTGTCTCTACTGCAGGGGCTGGAGTGGCAGCGGCTTGTTTTTTAGTCTCTTGTTCAAAGTTCTTGTCCATTTCCGTTACGACGGAAGCGGTGACATCTAAGGCTGGGGTGAGATAGAAGCAAGCGTCTTTGTTAAGCACAACGGTGAGCTTTTTATCTCTTGCGACCTTCTCAGAAGCAGCTGTGATACCGGTAGAGATGGTTTGGATGATGCGCATGTTCGCTTGATTGAGCACTTGATAGTATTGATTCTGATAGCGGTTCATATCTTCGTTCAATGTGCGGAATTTGTTTTTAAGCTCTTCTTCCGCTTCGGGAGAGAGTCCATCGAGATACTCAGAATCGTTGAATTTGGCAGCGAGGTCGTTGAGTTGCTTTTCTGTGTCCTCGAGCATTGTGGTCATCTGCTTTTTGAGAGCGTCGAAAGAAGCTTGTTCTTGTTTGCCGAGTTTTGAATCGGTGACGCAAGCTCCAAAATTCACCACTCCCATGGTGGAAGGATCCAAAGCGATAGCAGACGAAGTAAGACCTATACAGGTGATCAGAGTTGAGATGATGCGCTGTTTCATACATTTGCTCCTAAAATAAGATTAAAATTGTCCCCCCATGGAGAAGAAGAAGCGGCGCACTTCACTATGGCCGCGGGCGTTGATAGGATATCCCATACCGACAATCAGGGGGACGCGGTTGATGAGTTCAACGCGTGCTCCAAAGCCGGCACTTAATTTGAAGTTCGAAAGGTACCATCTTTTCATAGCGATGCTGCCCGCATCCACGAACAAAAAGCCGTCGAGGAAGGAGAAGATCTCATGCAAGTACTCTACAGAGAGGACTGTCGCTGAGATACCCCCCTTAGGGTCGCCGTTAGAGAAGTGGGGGCCTAAGTCAAAGTCGCGGTAGCCGCGCACCGAGTTAATACCGCCGATGAAGAAACGCTCGCTGATCGGGATGTCGTTAGGATGGCTGGATTTCCATACGGGCAGCAAGTAGCGGAGATCAAAGCGATATTTTATGATGCCATGGCGCCAGAGCTGTGTGTAGTAGGAGTTGATGTAGCCGAATCGCCAGAAGGAGAAATCGCCACCCAGGCCCGCGAGTTCAGCTTCCAAAAACGAGCGGAAGCCATTGTGAGGCTTGATCGCGCTGTCGGTAGAGTCGAAGGTCAGAGTAGAGCCGATCGCGGAGATAATGCCATCGTGCCGCGCTTGTTCCTGCTCTTTTTTAGGCGTGTGCTTAGAGACATGGATCTGGGAATCTCTAAAACGGTACTTAGTGCCGAACGACCAGTAGTTATTCAGCGGATAGGATGCAAATAAAGAAAAGCCGATCGTGTCGATATCGTAATCTTTCGAGATCAAGGTGCTATGACTGTACGAAACGTCAAATCCAATGCGCCACAGCGTATCGCGGAAATAAGGGGTGAGCCACGTGAAGGAGTAGGCGCGCTGTTTCGAACCAAGGCTGGCGCGTGCATGAGCGTATTCTCCGCCACCGCGTAGCGATGAGAGTCCATCTTTAAAGACGCGAGGGATCCCTTTGTAGTTAAAATTGCTCTCGGTCAGGTCTAGGCCGCCAAACAGGTCGTCTGCGCTGCTAAAACCAAAGAAGAGGTTGATATTGCCAGTCGTCGTTTCTTCAACCTCGATGTAGACGTCGCGGTAATCTTCCCCTAACGTGACATCATCTTGTGTACGCACAGCGTAGACGTTAACACTCTTAAAATAACCGATGTTTTCGAGGCGTGATTGGGTTGCCTTGAGTTTGGCAGAGTCAAATGTTTCACCTGGAACGAGCAATGATTCGCGTAAAATGACATTCGATTGCGTTTGCACATTTCCGAACACCCGCACCATGCCGATCTTGTACTGATGCCCTTCAGAGATGCGGAAAAAGACGTTGTAGACGGGTTCGCTTGCCACAAGCTCTGTTTCGTATTGCACGTCGGCATCGATGTACCCCTTGCGGCCGTACATATCTTTGATCATCTGCGCAGTCTGTCTGAGCTTATCTGGAGAGTAGATCGAACCGGGACGCGCTGCAAAGACGCGGTCGATCTCGTAATCAGTGAAGAGCGTGTTGCCTTTGAAGGTGACTTTGCCAAGGTGGTAGATCGGGCCGCGATCGGCGACGATCTCGAGGATGATGCGCCCTTCAGATTTTCCTTCGAGCACTTTGATGTCGACTCTAGCATCAGCGTAGCCGCGATTTTGCAGGTAGTTGATGATTGTCAGCTTATCCTGATCAAGCGCTTCCTCGTGGTATGTTCCGGTGCCCGAGAGCCAGCTGGTGAAGAGGTTGTACTTCTTCGTGTAGATCATCCCCAGAATTTCACTGCGCTCTTTTTCCGTAAACCCTTTAAAGACTAGTTTTTCAATCTTGCCGGAGCGCCCTTCATGCACATTGATCGTGATATCCACTTCGTTGGTTTTCACATCAGGTACAATCGAGTAAGAGAGCTGAGATTCAAAATAGCCTTGTTTGATGTAGAGCTCTTTCACCTTGTTGAAAGCTTTATTAAACGCTTGCCGATTGAAGACAGCATTGGGTTTGACGCCCAGCTCTTTTTGCAGCTTGCTCGTCTTAAGGTGAGTATTGCCGACCCATTTGAGTGTGCGGACGATTGGCCGTGGCCATACCTTGATGGTGACATACACTTCGCCATTGTGCACATTGATCACCGGCTCCACGCGATCATACTCTTCAGAAAGAGCTTTGAGGTCATTATCAAACGTCAATTGAGAGAAAGGATCGCCCACTTTTGTCTTCAAGCGTGAGATCACAGTCTTGGGATCAAAGGAAGCATCAGCTGGCAGGTTTTCAGCCACCACATCGATGCTGGCAATTTTGCGATCCTCAAAGGCTTCCACCGAAGAGGACTGGAAAGCGAAAATGGGAGCCATAGGAGCGCATGTGAAGGCGACGATCGATAGCAGGGCGAGGGATCTTTTGCTCATGAGGGCTTCTTGTTTAACAGTTCCTGAGGTCTGAGACAGAATTGCGTGATTATAGAAAAACAAAAGGAATATTTGCAAAGAGCTTGTGAAAAAATTGGGATTGGATAAGGGGGAAGTTGGGTTTGGGGTTTTAGTTTTTTTGTTGGTAAGGGCTTACTGCTGCTGCTTTAGACAGTCGGGACAAGTGCTACGCCATGTCCCGACTGTCTCAAGAGGCGGTCTCAAGTTCTCACCAACCAAAAAAACCAAAACCGCACCTTTCCCATTATTGTTAAAAGGATTGGCGGCCGGTGAAGGCGCGGGCGAGAGTGCCGCCGTCGACAAACTCGAGGGAACTACCCATGGGGAGTCCAAAGGCTAGCCTGGAGACGTGGCAGCCCCAGTGTTGTAGTTTTTCTTTGAGATACAGGGAGGTGGTGTCGCCTTCGAGGGTGGAGTCGAGTGCGATGATGACTTCTTTAATGCTGTGGGTCTCTAGGCGGTGTTTAAGCCGGTCGAGCTGGAGGTGTTCAGGTGTTTTGCCTTCGATGGGGGAGAGGAGGGTGCCAATCACGTGATAAAGGCCGCGGTAAGAGCCTGTCTCTTCGAGGGCGTAAGCGTCCCTGGGTGAGGCGATGATGCAGAGCTGGGAGCGATCGCGGCGCTCGTCGGAGCAGAAGCCGCAGCGGTGCCGATCCATCAGGCAGCCGCATTCTGGGCAGTGATGAATTTTTTCCTTTAATGAGCCGAGGTTGGCAGAAAATTCATGCAGTTCATGCGCGGACCAGTTGAGTAGCTGGAAAGCAAAGCGCTCAGCCGTTTTACCACCTACACCTGGTAGTTTTCTTAAGAATGTGATGAGTTGTTGTAGCTCTAAAGGGTATCTAGACATCATTTTTTGATTATGGCAAAGCATGCAATTTTGTGCAGTTTAAACTTTTTTTTCTAGCTTATGGCAGCTCTCAGAGACTGTTAACGGATCTTGTTAACTGCTTTTCGCTGGCACTTTTTCGCTATATAATGTAAAATTGTTCGCAGTTACATTAATTTTTTAGTTTAGAAGGGTGATGAAAAATAAAGCGCGTATCATTGGCACTGGATCCTACCTTCCCGAGCGGGTCTTGACGAATCAAGACTTGGAACGGATGGTGGAGACCTCTGACGAGTGGATTGTTTCGCGCACGGGGATGAAAGAGCGTAGGATTGCCCGTGACGATGAGTTCACTTCTGACATGGGCTATCAGGCTGCCTTGAAGGCACTTGAGAGCGCAGCGGTTGTTCCCGAAGATCTCGATCTGATTCTCTTTGCAACGATCACACCCGACTTTGCCTTTCCCAGCACAGCTTGCTTGATTCAAGCCCGGCTTAAAGCGGTGCATGCCGCAGCTCTTGATATTCAAGCGGCTTGCACTGGCTATGTCTACGCGCTTGCTCTAGCCAAAGCTTTCGTGGAAGCTGGAATCTATAAAAATGTTTTAGTGATCGCGTCGGAAAAGCTCTCGGCGATCGTCAATTACAAGGATCGCAATACCTGCGTGTTGTTTGGCGACGGAGCTTCTGCTTGTGTTGTCAGCAGTCAAGGCGCAGGTCTTCTGGTGCGTGATGTCTGCTTAGGCGCTGATGGAGAGCTCGCTGAGTTGCTGATCATGCCAGCAGGCGGATCGCGCCAGCCGGCATCAGCCGAGACGGTATGCGCGCAGCTCCACTATCTCCACATGGAGGGTAAGGAAGTGTTCAAGCATGCGGTGCGCCGCATGGAGATGGCTTCTAAGATGTGCTTGGATCGCTTAGGGCTCAAAGAAGAGGAGATCAGCTGGCTGATCCCTCACCAAGCAAATATTCGAATCATTGAAGCGATGGCTAAGCGTTTTCAAGTGCCGTTTGAGCGGGTTTTTCTCACGATTCACAAGTATGGAAATACTTCAGCTTCTTCTGTGGGGATTGCTCTCGATGAGCTCATGCGTGAGAAAGAGCTGAAAAAAGGGGAGAACCTGCTGCTCATGGCCTTTGGCGCTGGGTTGACATGGGGAGCTTCTGTGTTGTCATGGGAGAAAGATCATGAGTAAAGCGTGGGCATTTGTGTTTCCTGGACAAGGTGCGCAGTACCCTGGCATGGGCAAGGATTTCTACGATCAGTTTGCCATTGCTCGCGAGACTTTTTTGGAGGCAGACGCGTGCCTCAATCAACCTCTCTCAAAACTTATCTTCGAGGGACCGAGCGATGAGCTGACCCTCACCAAGAATAGCCAGGTCGCGATTTTCGTGACCAGCATGGCTATTTTCCGTACCGTTCAAGAGCTATTTCCCGACTTAAAACCGATCTATACAGCTGGTTTGAGCCTGGGTGAATACACCGCGCTTACAGCGGCAGGCAAGGTCTCTTTTAAGGAGTGTCTCGATCTCGTGCGTTTGCGCGCATCTGCGATGCATCAAGCATGCGGAGAGCGTGCAGGTGGGATGCAGGTGGTCCTCGGTCTTACGGAAGAAGCTGTGCGCGCTGCGCTGCCGTCTGAATTGCAAGTCTGGGTGGCTAATCTCAACTGTCCTGGACAGGTGGTCATCTCTGGTGCTATGAGCGACATCCCTGCAGCGGCGGAAGCCTTGAAAGCGAAGGGCGCGAAACGCGTGCTGCCCTTAGAAGTATCAGGTGCTTTTCACAGCGATCTCATGCGCTCTGCGCAAGAGCTGCTGGGGCCTAAGATCGCCGCGACGCAATTTCATGAAACGTCGATCGATGTCGTGATGAATGTGCCAGGAATTGCAGTACGATCGCTAGGCGAGATGCGCCGCAACCTATTTGAGCAGGTGACGAGTCCAGTTTTGTGGGAAAAAGGGGTTCGTAGCATGCAAAATGCCGATGTATTCTTAGAGATGGGGCCTGGTAAAACCCTAGCTGGCATGAATAAGCGCATTGGGATCTCGCAGCCGACGCTCAGCATTGAGCGGGTGGGAGATTTAGAGGAACTTGCAAAATTTTTGGAGGCTTATGCAATTGCTAAAGACTAAACGAGCTTTAATCACGGGCGGAACGGCTGGCATTGGTCGAGAGATCGCTGTAGCTTTTGCAAAACAGGGAGCCGATGTTGCGATTTTTGGCACCAATCTGGGGCGGGCTCAGGCTGTAGTTCAAGAGCTGGAACAGCTCAAGATTTTTCCAGAGCAGCGCTTTGAAGCTGTGATTGTGAATGTGGCCGATAAAAAAGCGATTGATGAAGCGATTCAAGCGCTGCTGACTAAGTGGAGTCAGATCGATATCCTCGTGAACAACGCCGGGATCACACGCGATGGGCTTTTGATGAAGATGTCGGAAGAGGATTGGGACCAGGTTCTGGATACCAATTTAAAGTCGGTCTACAACACATGCCAAGCCCTTGTGCGCCCCATGATCAAAGCTCGCGGCGGTAAAATCATCAACATCTCTTCAGTTGTTGGCTTGACAGGAAATGCCGGACAAGCAAATTATGCTGCATCTAAATCTGGAATGATCGGGTTCACTAAGGCCCTAGCCCAAGAGCTTGCAAGCCGTAACGTTTGTGTGAATTGCATCGCTCCAGGCTTTATCCAGACCCGCATGACCGATGCGCTAAACGATGCACAGCGGGAAGGTATTTTAAAGAAGATTCCGATGGGCCGCATGGGCACACCGGATGACATCGCAAATGCGGCAGTTTTTCTCGCCAGCGAGCTATCCGGTTACATCACTGGGCAAGTGGTGACTGTTGACGGCGGAATGGTGATGTAGAGTTAGTATTAATCGAACCTAGGTAAAGATATGTCAGTTGAAAAAGAAGTTATCGATATTGTTGTGGAGCAGCTCGGTGTTGACGCGAATGACGTCACTCTAGAGAAGTCCTTCGTTGAGGATTTAAACGCCGACTCGCTGGATCTCACAGAGCTCATCATGACATTTGAAGAGCGTTTTGGTTTTGAAATCGCTGAAGATGAAGCTGAAAAGCTTAAAACCGTCGGCGATGTAGTCAACTACATCAAAACTCGCAAGAAGTAGAGGCAATTGCAGAACTGAAGCGACATAAGCGTCGAAGAGTTTTGCGATTAGCTCTGTAGTCTTCTAAGAGGACGCCTTCAGAGATGGAGGCGTCCTCTTTCTTTTCCCTCTTTTCGGGCAGTCTCTTAGATTTTTTGACAGTGTGGACAGAGGTGTGTACCTCTTTGCGCTACAATTGTTTTCACAATCAGTGCTTTGCAGCGTGGACAGGGCTCTCCTTGCCTTCGAAAGACATTCAAGGTGTCTTGGTTGATCCCTTGCTGACCGCCCAGCCTGGCGTAGTTGCTTCTGTGCGCGCCTAAACTGGTGCCTTTATTGGCGAGGCCTGACCTAAGCACGGCGGGGATAGCGTGGAAGAGGGCTTGGAGCTGGGTTGCACTGAGCTGCGTTGCATGTGTTTCAGGGTGGATCTGAGCCATCCAGAGCGCTTCGTCTACGTAGATATTGCCCAGGCCTGCGATGTGCCTTTGATCCAGTAAGAAAGCTTTCATGCGCTGTGGATGGGTGTGAGCGAGCTGTGTCAAGATTTCGAGCGTGAATGCTTCTGAGAGGGGCTCGATGCCCAAAGACTGCAACCTTTCTTCAACATTTTTGTAGAGGCCCCATTTGCCGAACTTGCGCTGGTCGATGTAGTGCAAGATGCGTCCATCAACAAGTTGTAATCGTACGCGTTCATGGAGGCGCGGCGCGGGATCGCGTGTGATGCAAAACTTGCCCGTCATGCGCAGGTGGACGATGAGGGTTTGGCGTGTGAGCGTGAAGAGGATGTACTTGCCGCGGCGTGTGATCCGCTGGATGGTTTGAGATTGGATTTGCTGGCAAAAGGTGGGAGCCTCAGGTGTTTCGATCGTGCGCGGCCAAAAAACTTTGGCAGAGGCGATCTTCTGACCAATTAGGGGTGCTGTGATCAGCTCACCGACGATCGTTTCAACTTCGGGAAGTTCTGGCATGTTTACTTCTCAATTAAATGTGGGTGTTTAAAAGCAAAGCCGCACTTTTCGATTTTTTGCGCAGAGACGCGGCTGTGGCTTCCCCGTTGGTCGGGGAGAGCAGGATTCCATGTTGGGGACTTAAGACCTAGCTGAGTGCATAGGGTCTCATAGAGCGCTTTGCGCGTAGGGTGAGCATCGTTGACAAGGTTAAAGACGCCTTGAAGCTGATGTGCGATGCAAAAGTGCATGGCTCTAGCAATATCTTCGACATGAATGTGGTTGGTGGGTTCATTTCCTGTTCCGGGGAGCTCCTGGCCGGCAAGACGTCTAGCGCGTGCTGTCAGATCTCTTTCAGGTCCATAAATACCGCCTAGGCGCAAAATGCATGGGGTGATCAGGGAGCTAGCACAACCGAGATAGAGCTCTTCTGATTTTGCTAAGATTTGAGCCGATTCCGTGAAAGGCTTTAAATGGGTGTCTTCCAACACATCCTGCCCATCTAGACCAAGGCCCTGATAGACCTGCGTGCTGCTTGTGTAGAGCAAATAGAGGGGCTTTTGACGAGTCTTCAAGGTCTCTGCGATGCTGCGCGCTGTCTCCAAGTAGGTGTCGGCATAGCTTGCAGCGTTTCTAGGCGCGACCAGAACCAAAAGCGCATCGCAATTATCGATGCTTCTCTGTAATTGCGCGCGATCGTTGCTGCTGAGCACTTGTACATGGTCTGCCAGCTCTTCGAGGATAGGCACATTTTCTTTCGACGTGGTAGAAGCGTAAAAAGTGTATTCGTGCTTTGCCGATCTTAAAAAACATCGACCGACATAACCCGCACCTAAAACAAAAATTTGCATGTCATAACTCTAATTTAAGCAGTGATTATGCATCGTAGATTGAACAAGGCAACAGAAAGAACTTTCAAGATATCTAAAGCCAAAGTTTGAACTTGGGTGTTTACAGACTTCCACTCTTGACTTCGACCCAGATATCGCGTAGCTCCTCTTGTGGGAGGATGGTGCGCGTGAAGTGGTATTTCTGAAAATCCTCTTCGGTAGAGCGCATGAGTTGTTCAGCTTGAGGGTCAGTGTTGAGCAGGTCGATCGCATGCAGTGTTGCGGGGAAGAAGCCATACGTATTGTAGTGAGACACGATCGATTGAGGCCGATAAAGGTAGTTGATGAAGCGATAAACGTGTTTTTCTTTTTGGCTAGCGATCGGGATGCAGAGGTTTTCGATCGTGATGAACGTGCCTTCTTTAGGGATGACAAAGTTCACAAAGTCAAACATGCGCATGGTGCGCCAGATGTAGGAGCTCGATGCGATCACGACAGCGCAGTTTTTGGTGGCGAGAAAGTAATCGCCGCGAAAGTTGGCGTAGGCTGTGACCCAGGCTTTTTGTCGGATGAGCAGGTCTGTGACTTGGCTTGTTTGCTCTGCATTGAGGCTGGGAAGCGGGCCGTGCATGAAATAAGAGGCGAATTGGACCGCTTCGATCGGATCGTTGATCATGGTGATTTTATAGTTCATCGACTTGAGGTCGAATACCATGTCCCAGGAGGGTTCGCGCGGGTATTTGGCGAAGAAGTCCTTATCGATACCCAGACCGTAGATTTCCCATTCGAAGGGGATTGAGTAGCGATTTTCAGGATCGAAAAAGTGATCTAGAAGAGCGGGGTTGAGCACGTTCCAAAAGTGGAGTTTCTCATGGTCGAGTTCTTTGAGGAGCTCTTCGTGGACCAACACCTTCACCGCATAGTCAGAGGGGATAATGAGATCGTAACCCTCGCCACGCGTAGCTTTAAGCTTGACGATGAGTTCTTCGTTAGAGGAATAGTAGTTGAGGTTGACGTTGATTCCGGTCTCTTCTTGAAATGATTTGATCACGTCGGGATCGAGGATATCGCCCCACGCAAAGATATTGATCGTGTTCTCCTCGAAAGGGAGGATATGCCATTTGGGCCAATACAGAGCGGTAAAGATGAGCAGGATCCAGAAGAAAACGAGTGAGGAGCGGATGAATATCTTACGCATAGCTCTACAAGATCCTGAAGCGGGTTTTAAATGAGAAGAAGATTAGCACAAGCAGACTGCTCAAGCCTAAGAGGACGGCAGATAAGGCATTGACAACGGGGGAGATGCCAGAGCGCAGCATTGAGAGGATGTAGAGGGAGAGTGTTTGTGCAGAGCTGCCAGCGCAGAAGTAGGAGAGGATGAAGTCGTCGAATGAGATGATGAAGACCAGCAAGCCAGTGGAGATCAGCGTGGGGCGCAAAAGGGGCAAGGTCACTTTAATAAAAGTCTGAATCGGCGTGGCACCGAGCACAAGCGATGCTTCAGTCATCCGCTGATCCAACTCAAGAAAGCGCGCATAAACAATGGGGATGACAAAGCCCAGGCCCAGTACGGTGTGCGCTAGGATGAGTGTGGTCAAGCCTAAGGGGATCGAGACGAGGCTAAAAAAGCTCAGTAAGCTGACGGCCAGGACGGTTTCAGGGATGACGATGTTGCCGTAAAAAAGGTTGAGAAAGTTGCCGACGCGTCCCCCTTGCGCAGCGTAAAAGATCAGGAACACACCCATAGTGAGGCTGATGAAGGTGGAGAAGAGGGCGACGATGAGCGAGTTGGCAAAAGCGTGCCAGAGGTAAGGGGAGTGGAAGAGTTCGGTATACCACTTGAGGGTGAACCCTTTCCATGGGGATGGGAAGCCCTCTAAGTTAAACGAGAAGACGACTAGTACGACCAGGGGTACGTAGAGAAAGAGATAGGTGGAAGCGACTGCGATGAGATTTCCAATGCGACCCATAGCTTTATCCATGTCCTTTGCCAGGAATCAGGCGGTCGATCACCCAATACAAGAGTAGGGTGCTTAATAGTAATAAGATCGAAGCTAGCAGCGTGAAGGCGGCGCCCAGCGAGCCAGTCTCTTCGCCTAGGATGTAGTTGGAGACGACGCTACCGACGAACATCTGCTTGTCGCCACCCATGAGCTCTGGAATCGCAAACTCGCCAAACGAGGGGATGTAGACTAGGAAGAATCCCGCCATCAGACCCCGCTTGGTGAGGGGGAGCATGACGCGGCGGAAGGTTTGCACCCAGCTGGCGCCAAGGTCGAGCGAGGCTTCGATCAAGCGCACATCCATTTTCTCTAGCGAAGAATAGAGCGGGATCACCATGAATGGCAAATAGTAGTAAACCATCATGATCATGATGGCGATGGGGCCATTGAGCATCAGGATTGGCTGCTGCAACAGACCGATCCCTGTGAGAAGATTATTCAAGAACCCTTCCCGTTCCAAGACAAAAAACCAGGCGTAGACATGCAGTAGGAAGTTGGTCCAGAAGGGCACAATCAGCAGGAAGAGTAAAATGTTACGGAAGCGTTTTCCCGTGAAAGCGATGAAATAAGCCAGCGGGTAGGCGATGAGTAGACAAAGGATTGAATTGGAAATGGCAAGCATGAAGGAGGAGCCGATCACCTTGAGATAAAGGGGTCTTAAGAAAAAGATAATGTGCTCAAGGGTTAGACCCTCGATATCTCCTGTCAGAGAAACCTTCAAAAAACTGGAAACGGCGATGAGCGCGAGTGGCAAGTAGAAGAAAAGCACCTGCCAGATCATGGCGGGCACGCCGATCGAGAACGGCATTTCCGATGAAGGGGGTTTGGGCAGGAATTTGATCTTCATTTCTCTAGAATCACCGCGTTTTCTTTTTGCCAGTACAGGTTGACCTCGTTGTCGTAATCGATCACCTCTTGGGGAAAGTGCTCTTCATTTTGCTCAAAGACCTGGATGCGCATCTGATTTTTCAGCAAAATGTTGTACTGTGTCGAACGCCCATGGTAGACGATCGATTGGACAGTGCCTTTTAGGTGATTGGAGAAGTTAGAAACCTCTTTTTTCGAGATAAAGATCTTCTCAGGGCGAATGCTCATCATCACCTCACAGCCCTCCTTCATCCACTCTTTCTTATGGGAAAGATCGATCTTGAGGTGGCTCAGGTCAGAGACGTTGATTTCAGGGCTAGTGTCTAGGTTGCAAAGCCTGCCGCCGAGGATATTGGTTGTACCGACAAATTTAGCGACAAAGGAGGAGACGGGAAACTCATAGATCTCCTTGGGTGTGCCGATCTGCTCGATCTCACCGCGATGGTTCATGATCGCCATCTGATCAGCAACTGTCAGGGCCTCAAATTGATCGTGCGTGACGTACACGAAGGTGGTTTTCAGCTTGTCTTGCAGCTCAATGAGCTCGATCAACATCCGTTCGCGCAATTTAAAGTCGAGTGCGGCCAAAGGCTCATCGAGAAGCAGCACGTCGGGTTCGTTGACAATAGCGCGAGCGAGCGCTACACGTTGCTGCTGACCACCTGAGAGCTCCGATGTCATCTTGTAGACATGATTTTCGATGTTAAACGCCTCGAGAATCTTGAAAACTTTTTGCTCGATCACAAGCTTGGGCAGCCCCTTGAGCTTGAGGCTGTAAGCTACGTTGTCGAAGACGTCGAGATGGGGAAAAAGCGCGTAGTTTTGAAAGACAATATTGACAGGCCGTTCATGGATGGGCCAGTCGGTGATCTCCTGGTCGCCCAGGAAGATCTTGCCAGCATCAGCTTTTTCCAACCCCGCAATCAAGCGCAAGAGCGTCGTCTTGCCGCATCCGCTGGGTCCGAGTAGCGCAAAGAACTTGCCTGCCGGGATATTCAAGCTGATGTCGCTGATGATCGTTCCGCCGCTGAGCGATTTTTTGAGTTTTTCTAATCGGATGCTACGCATGACCTATCCACCTGAAATATGCGTAATTTTGAGACATCGAGATTTTCTTGCATAGCGAAAATCAAGCCGGACGAAAATTTTCTCTCCGGAGGGGTCAAATTATTAACCCGAGCCCCAAAAAGGTGATAACCTACTTGCTGCGGCTTTGCCATATCAATTCTTTTCAGATGAGCCTTGCAAAATCCCATGCACTTTCTTAAAATGCGCTTTTTCATTTGGAATTGAGGCTATGGAACGAAGAAAACTGGTGATTGTGGGCTCCGGCCCAGCCGCGTTCACGGCGGCGATCTATGCGGCACGTGCAAACCTTGCACCGCTCGTCTTTGAAGGTTTTTTCTCCGGCCCCGCAGGCGGGCAGCTCATGACGACGACCGAGGTCGAGAATTATCCTGGGTTTCCTGAAGGGATCACAGGGCCTGAACTCATGGAAAAGATGCGCAAACAAGCGATCCGCTTTGGGACTGCCATTCTGACGGAAGATGTCAGAGCTGTCGATCTAAAGAACCGCCCATTCCTTGTGCAAGGCAGTACGACCCAAGTTCAAACTGAAGCGCTGATCATAGCTACTGGCGCGACCGCCAAACGCCTCGATGTGCCGGGCGCGCGCGATGGAGAATTTTGGCAGAAAGGGGTGACTGCTTGCGCCGTGTGCGATGGTGCCGCGCCGATCTTCCGCAATAAGGATCTCTACGTTTTTGGCGGAGGGGATACAGCCGTGGAAGAGGCGATCTTTTTGACCAAGTATGCAAAGCGCGTCTTTCTCGTGCATAGGCGCGATGAGTTGCGCGCTTCCAAGATCATGTGTGAGCGGGTTCGCAACCATCCTAAGATCGAAATCATCTGGAATCACACCCTCCAAAAGGTCGAAGGGGACCATGTGGTTAACGGCGTTGTGCTGAAACACGTCCAAACAGGCGTAGAGTCTAAACGGGAAGCAGGCGGTGTATTTTTTGCTATCGGGCATACCCCCAATACCGCATTCCTGGCCGGCCAGCTCGAAACCATGCCAAACGGCTATCTCAAAGTGCGTCCAGGCTTCACTTACACCAACGTTGAAGGGGTCTTCGGCGCAGGGGATGTCTACGATCACGTCTATCGACAAGCCGTGTCGGCGGCGGGTTCTGGCTGCATGGCAGCCCTCGATGCTGAGCGCTGGCTCTCAGAACAGGGTCATTGAGATATGCCCTTATTGCATAAAACTGCAGCTCTGGCTGCTTTGGCTTCAGCTTCGACTGTGCTAGGGTGGACCCTGGAAACGCAGCCCTGGATGAGCGATCCGTATGAGCTCGACTTTGATACAGCGTTTACCTATAGCCATTACCCAAAAGTAGAAGGTGCGTCGCGACAGCTCAAACACCCCTCCAATGATCGGCTGCTCGCTATGGATCTAAAGCTCACAGCGTCGCAGAATTTCGACGTGCAGCTCGAAGCGGAATTTGCCGATACTCCCAGACAAAAGTGGGGCTGGCGCAGCGGTGCAGCGCAAGCTAGATACCGTTGGCTCAATGACATTAATGGCGATCCTTTTAGCCTGGTCACGGGAGCCGATGTGCGCATCGTCAGCCAGCACAGCTTGCGGGATGTCAGTTGCCCCTATCATTCTAACTTCAACGCTGAGCTATCGACTGCTGCGGGTAAAGAGTGGTCAAAAGACTCCAATTGGACCATGCACCTCTGGGGCACGCTGAAAGCTGGGATTGCCAACCACGGCGCTCCGTGGCTCTTAAGCGAGCTTGTGTGGCGCCGCAACTGGGCTGATACACATCGCTTCACGCTATTTGCTGAAGGGTATTTTGGCTTTGGCGGGCGAGAGCATGTCAACGTCGACCATTTTCACGGCTGGTCCCACTTCCACCACCAGTCGATCGATTTAGGCACGGGCTACGGTTACCATTTCCATACCTGGGGAACCCTCTCGCTGACCTACGCCTATCGCGTCTATGCCAGGGCCTTCCCAGAGCGCATCAATTTTGTGATGCTGCGCTACTGCCTACCATTCTCCCCTTTTTATTAACCCGAGCCCCAAAAAGGTGACAACCTACTTGCTGCGGCTTTGCCAGATCGATTTTCGCTCGGAATCCTTCGTATTCAAGAATGTTATTCCTCGCGAGAACCGATCTGGCTTTGCCTCGCGGTGCATCTTGTCACCTTTTTGGGGCTCGGGTTAATAAGCTGTTTTGACCCAGATCGCCATCGAAGTGACGTAGAGCTCACAGTGGCTGATCGAGATGAGCATTTGGGTGCCTTTGACGATTGTTTCCATCCGCTCAGAGAAGTAGACCGACGGCTTGCCGTGGACGTCGTTGAGGATCTCGAAATCAAGCCAGGAGGCGTGCTCGCCAAAGCCTGTTCCAAGTGCTTTGACAATTGACTCTTTGGCTGAAAAACGCCCTGCAAAGTGGGGCACAGGGTCTTTGTATTTCAAACAGTAGTCTTGTTCTTTAGCTGAAAAGAGGCGGGAGAGCAGGCGCAGGCCGTGCGTGTCGATGCTTTTGCGGATCCGCTCGATCTCGATCACGTCATTGCCGATGCCCAAAATCGGGCTGTGGCTACCGCTCTTCATCGGTGGGTTCTTCCTCAAATTCATGGGCAATCCCTTCTTCATCGACTGCGTTGCAGAAGATCATGCGGCCTGAACTTGTGTGTTTTACGGAAAGGACCTTGGCGTCGATGAGCTCACCGATGAAATTGCCGCCACCGTTGATGACCACCATCGTGCCATCGTCGAGGTAGCCCACACCCTGGCGCGGCTCTTTGCCGTAGCGCTGGACCTTAATTTTGATGAATTCGCCCGCTTGCATGAGCGGCTTGAGCGAATTGGAGAGGGCATGGATATTGATGATACGGACCCCTTCAATGGAGGCCATTTGCACGCGTGTGATATCGGCTGTGAGGATATTACCGTCGAGCAGACGCGCTAAGCGGATGAGTTTGCCCTGGATCTCCTTCACATCGGGAAAGTCGGTATCGCTAAATCGAACTTCTAAGCCTGGGATCGTCTCGAGCTTTTTGATCACTTCTAAGCTGCGGCGCGCTTTGGATTTGGTGATCTCATCCCCAATCTCTGATTGGGCGTAGAGCTCTTTGATTACAAAACGGGGGATGATCAGCTGGTGGTCGAGCACGCCAGTGGCGGCAACGTCGATGATACGCGCATCAGAGAGCACCGAGCTATCGATGATCAGGTCCTTCTTCTTTTGTGCTGCCTGCGCAAATTTGACAAAAGGGATGCTGACGTAGAGTTCATCAGAAGCGCGCAGGGTCATGATCGTGCCAAGATAGGTGCCGAAGAGGAAAAGCGCGATTTTAACGATCTCGAGAGTTTGGGGCTGTAAGATGACAGAGATACGGCTGATCTCCAAAACGGCATCGAAGACGAGAACAAGAGCTTGTCCCATGAGATAACCGATAAAAATCCCGATGACTGCGATGTTGAAGGAGCGCAAATTAAAGCGTTTAAACATCATGTCAAAGCCGATCAGCAAGGAGCCAAATAGCAAGCCAATGATGATGCCAACTAGAGCGTTGGTGTGAGAAGCGCCAGTGGGGCTGGAGAGCATAAACAAGGTCATAAAGAACACACTGAGGACCACAAACAAGATCCGCATGAAAACGATCGAAAGATTCATGATGACAACTCCAGGGGAATTTTAACTATTGTGTCGGATTGTAGAAATGATTATGATTTTTTGTCGATACATCATTGGAGATTTGTAAATGAAAAAGAAAATTCAGTGGATCGTGATTTCGGGGCTTGTATGGCTGGCTGTGGGTTTTTTTCTGCTTTTTATGGGACTCAAACACACGGTGCACGCCGCTTTGGATGTCAATGAACATACGATTTTTTTCTCAAAGCTTTCTGCTCTCGTAGGTGGTGCTGAACAGGCCTCGCTGCTGATCGTTTCCCTCGGGCTTGTGATCGGGTTTCTGAAAGGGCGCATGGTCCTGGCTAAAACCGTGCGCAGAGTGGTCGACCGCATCTTAGCGCTGCCCCTTCCGATCCAATTCACCCAGGTTTATGCGCGTGGGTATCTATTCCTGATCGGCGGTATGGTGATGCTCGGCGTGGTGATGAAATGGATGCCAGCCGATGTGCGCGGATTGATCGATGTGGCTGTTGGCTGTGCGCTACTCAATGGATCTATGCTCTACTTTAGACAAGCGATGGCCTTAGCCAAAGCGACACGCTTAAACTGAGCGGGGGCAAGAAGCGGGGGATTAACCACAGAGACACAGAGAACACAGAGAAAGCACGGAGGGGAGAGGGAAGCGTCCCCTTTTCGTGGACGAAAAGAGGACATACTGTCGCGGCAAAGCTGTCCGCGAAGTGGGTCTTTGTCTAAGCTAATTTCGCGGACGGTGTAGCCGCCGCGAGAGCGTGTCCTATTTTCGGGTGCGAAAATGGGACGCCTCCTCTATTTTCTCTGTGCCCCCTCTGTGTTCTTTGTGTCTCTGTGGTTAATCCCCCTTATTTCACTTGTGGTAGCCTGAGCCGCGCTGGATTTCTAAGGCGCGGTAGATCTGTTCGATGAGGATCAGACGCGTGATTTGGTGGGTGAAGGTCATGCGCGATAGGGAGAGAAGCTGTGATGCGCGCCTTTTGGTTTGGGGTGAGAGGCCGCCTGCTCCACCGATTGCGAATGTGAGGCGCGAGCCGCAAGTCTCGAGTTGCGTAGCCAGGAAGCTGGAAAACTCTTCGCTGGTGTGCTGTTTGCCTTGAGGATCAAGGGCGATAAAAGAGTGCTCTTTTGCTAAAAGATCTTCCAATTGCTCATCGGTTTTAGCTAAAATCCACTCGAAAGCCATTGTTGACTTCAATCGTTCGGTGTATTCCTCGAGGGCGAGTTGCAGCCAAGCCTCTTTGGTTTTGCCGACGCTGAAGATTTTGATTTTGAACATATTTGGTACAGGATGTTGATGCTCGGTTATTTGCAATGGGACCCAAGTCCAGCGCTTTTCAACTTTAATTTACCGCTCTTGGGCCGCCCGGTTTTGTGGTATGGTTTTTTATTTGCTTTCGGCTTTTTTCTGGGGTACGTGGTTCTCCTCTATCTTTTACGCCGTTATTTTCTCTTAAGCCCAGCTTTTAATGAAAAGGAAATCCTCTCCTGGGGCGAGTTGCTTTCTCGTTTACAAGCCGATTCTTTGATGCCACGGCTCAAGTGGAGATCTGGGCAGCCTGTATCTGCCGCACTGAAAACAGAGGTTTTAAGCGAGCTGAATACGGCGGATGTCAGCGCTTCCCTACCGGTAGCGCTTTTATCGCGCTTTGCTCGAGCTAAATTCGCTTCGGTCGAGGCGTTGCAGCGCCGGCTCTCGTGGGAGAAGCGCTTGAGGCCAATTGTGCTCACACTCAAACAGCGCGCTAAAGGGGTAGCTGAGGCGATCACTTTGTATGTTGTGCTAGGAGCGCTCATCGGCGCACGGCTAGGCGATGTGCTCTTCTATCAAAACTGGCAAGAGATTGCGCGCCATCCCGCTACAATTTTAGCGTTTTGGGAAGGGGGCTTGGCTAGCCATGGGGGTGCGCTTGGGATTCTGCTGGCACTGCTGCTCTTTGCTAAGCGCAAAGGGGCTGAGTACCAACTCACATTCTTAAAAACACTTGATCTGGCAGTGATTCCTACAGCCTTGGCAGCTGTTTTGATTCGCCTTGGCAACTTTATGAACCAAGAGATCCTAGGTACGCCGACAACGCTCCCTTGGGGGGTGATTTTCATGCATCCAGCTGGAGGGGAAGCGGCTCTCCCACGCCACCCTGTGCAGCTTTATGAAGCACTGGGCTACTTTTGCATTTTCCTCTTTCTATTCTATCGCTTTCACCGCCTATTCCCGGTCATGAAGACAGGACGCACAACGGGCCTGTTTTTGATTTTGGTTTTTGCGTTTCGCTTTGCCATGGAGTTTTTCAAGACAGAGCAGAGCGCGCATTTGATGCATTTTCCGCTCACCATGGGACAACTGCTTAGCATCCCTTTGATCGTGTGGGGCTTCTGCCTTGCTTTGCGTAGGCATACCGCGAGACGGAGGATTTTGTGAATTTGCGCCCTGAATCAATGAGCACGACAACGGATGATATCAACGCAAAGACGATGGGCCGCGAAGACGCGGAGAAAATTGAAAATGTATTGGCAGCAATTTGCAAAAATCTTTGCGTCTTCGCGGCTTGGCGTCTTTGCGTTAAATCTTCGTAACTGCTGAGTTTCGAAAGAAGTCTAATTAAGCAACGCTATGCAACACTTCTTCGCAGTGCTTCTTGTCGAATGGGATGACTGGGAGAGTACGCTTCACAAGTTCTTCTAGCCGTGCTGCCAGCAGATTGGGAGCGGTCGTTTGTTTGAGGTGCACGATGTGCCACTTAAGGAAACGGTCGTAGGAGGACTCCGCCTCTTGCGAGAAGAGGGTGTACCAAGCGTATTTGTAGAGGATAGCGATGCGCTGTGAGAGTTGGGTGGACACTGGTGCCAGCTCGGGATAGTCTTTCAAATACTTTTGACTGATAGTGTTCATAAATTCAGCATGTGTCAGTGCGCCACTCTGCTGGCGCCATGTTTCAGTGATGAGGTGCAATAGAGGGGAATCCGTCTCGATGCGGATCCAGCGGCAAAGCATGTCGCCTTGGACCGCCCAAGTGTGGATTTTGCAGTCGATGTCGCTTGGGTTTTTCGCCCCACCCAGTTCTTGGGTGCGTTGAAAAAACTCGGCAGTAGCGTGCACAAGGGTACTAAAACTCGCTTTGGGTTGATCAATCCGCAGATTGGTGATCTCCTCGTCGATGCGCGCACGGATAGAGCTGTCGATCCCTTCCGCAACGCCCAGCGTTTTCCAAATAGCGACCTCGAGCAGTTCTTTCTGGCGCATGCCAAGCTCAGAGAGCACTTGGCCCAGCTTAGCTGCGCAAAGAGAGGTGATTTTACGCACCTGTTGGGCCAGTGGTAGATGAGGCACGTGTTGTGCGCGAATGCAATCGATGACCTGTTTCTTTTGAACCGCGGTTAAATGCGTGTGCAGCTCAGAACAAGGGTAGAGTTTTTCAGCGATCAGCGTAGAGATACTCTCCATCATCTGCTGAGGTGAACGAAAAGTTGGTAGGTTTTGCAGCGCGTTTAGACCCTCTTTCACTCTGTATTCGAGTTCGTTGTAACCCACTTCAGGCTCTTTCGCTACAACCTCGAGCGATGTTTTCACGATCAACTTATCGATCCCGTCGTATTCATCGTAGGGGCTCTTGACAGCTTCCCGCTCTTTTCCTGAGAGCAGATTGCGCTGGATCGACCATACCAGCTTGGCCAAGTGATCTAACTTAGGCCGGATCCCTTCGATGGCGGCGATACATTCTGACATTTTGGTGGCGAGTTGGTGTGCGAAGTGCGCTGGATGAAAATGGCTTAAACTCTTCATCGAGAAGTAAGCTTTAAGGTTCTCTTTGATGAAGAAGTGGATGTTCAGCCGACCATCTTGCGCAATGGCCTCTTTTTGACTTTGCAGTTGCTGCGAATAGTAGGCGATTTTTTCCCAAGTCTTTTTCAGAGCCGCGATACCTAGGCGATAGTTAGGAAAGCGCTTTTGAAATTCAGGAGCTATGCGTCTCAGCAGCTCTTCTTGGATTTTTAGCGACCACTTCTTCGAAAATCCACAATTCGCCATCTCTTGCTTGATCTTCTGTGCCAGAAATAAATTCAGGTCTGAGTAAGGATCGTAAAAGTCGGGAACTTCATCAATGGCATAGAGGGAATCGCTCTTTTTTCCACCGCGCTTGGCGGGAAGGGAGCTAGGCAAGAGCTGGGAGGCTTCTGACCAGAAATTATCTGAAGAGGGTTGTGGCGTTTTAGTTTCAGACATTTCAATAACACAAAAATTTTTTTAACATCGTATTCTTGTGTCTAACGCAACGGAAAATTTTTTGTCTAATAATTTTTTAAATATTTTTCGCTACTCGGTACGCAACGCAGGAGATTTCGATCAAAGCCTCAGGCTTCGGTAGAGCTGCCTGCACAGTTTGCCTGACGGGCTTCAATTCACATCCCTCAAACCTCTCTGCATAAACAACATTCATAGCTTTAAAGTGCTGGTCGATCTCGCGCAGAAAAATGTCTACCCGCACTACATCGCACCAGGACAGCCCCTCTTTTTTCAAGATCGATTCGATGTTATCGAGTACCTGACGCGTCTGCGCCTCAATCGTCGCCCCATCGATCTGTCCCGTCGCAGGATTGAGCGGCAGTTGCCCAGAGACGTAAAGTGTAGGACCTGCCCAGCGTGCAGGCGCATATGGACCAATAGCTGTCATAAATACCTCAAGTTAATGGGAACATTCTCTTCGATTGATGCACTTTTGCACAACCCAGGAACCGTCTCAATATAAGGGCTGATTGTTTTGTCCGGTAGTGATGCGGACAACTGACATAATGCGCCTCCGAATTTCAAAGGAATATTGGCTTTCAATAAAATTATTTCAAGAAAAATTAGATGAGCTTAACTCTAGGATATCCAAAATTTCTGTTGTGGATTTAGGTGGGCTGGCATAATCTGGTGGCGTGTCATTCAACATGAGGATATTAAGATGAATCAGATGACGTTGGCAGGACATCTTGGAGCAGATCCAGAGGTGCGCTTCACCTCTTCGGGCAAAAAAGTGACGACTTTACGCGTAGCTACGCGCTCGCGACGTGGACAGAAAGATGAGACGATTTGGTGGCGTGTAACGATTTGGGGCGAGCAATTTGACAATGTGATCCCTTATTTCAAAAAGGGGAGCCCAATCATCGTCGTGGGCGAGCTGAGCAAGCCTGAAATTTTCACAGATCGCGATGGTCGTCCACAGGTTTCGATGAATGTCACAGCCTATCATATCATGTTCAGTCCGTTTGGCAGACCTGATCACGGCGGCACGCACGAAGGTGGCGAAGCGCACGGTCATGCCCAAGCGCATGGTGAAACAGCTCCGCGTGAGATGGCGATGGCTGCTCAAGAGATGCCAGGCCAAGGGCGCGTGGATGTTTCTTCAGCTAATCTGGATGATGAGATTCCGTTCTAATTTGAGGACTCGATGCAGTTAAGTTGTGTTGCAAAGCTAGCTCAGCGGCCGGCGGCTGATGTGCTGGTTGTGCCTATATGGCAGGGGAAAAAGGGTGGGCAAATCGCCTCTCTTGAGTTTGCTGGTGGAGAGGCTCTGCGCCATCCGCTGAAAAGCGGTGATTTCCAAGGCAAAGAGGGGGAGATGCTTTTCCTTTATCCTGCGAGGAATAAAGAAAAGCGGATTTTGCTTCTCGGACTGGGCGATGAAAAAAAATGCATACCAGATCAGTTGCGCAGGGCTTATGGAACCTCTACAAGGATGATTCGCAGTAAAAAACTGGCGAACGCGAACTTTTTGATGCCAAAGATGGCCTTGATGGATGAACAATTGGGCTCCAAAGCGATTTTTGAAGGGGTGATGCTGGGTCGCTATGTGTTTGATCATCTCAAAGGGGAGAAGGAGGACCAAGTTTTATTGGGCAAGGTTTGCTTCTGTGGTGTGCGAGTAGGTGCTGCTTTGCTTCTGAAGCGATGTGAAGTGGTCGTTTCTTCGGTCAATTTTGTGCGTGATCTAGTGAACGGCAATGCTGATGATGTGAATACCTCTACCCTCATTCAAACGGCGCGCGAATTGGGCCAATTCGATGATCGGATAAAAGTCACAGTCTTCGATAAGAAGCGTCTAGAAAAAGAAAAAATGGGACTGCTCTTGGCTGTGGGGCGAGCTGCATTGCACGATCCGGCGCTCATTTTTGTGGAATATAGGGGGGCGCCCAAGTCGAAGGATTTGACAGCTGTGGTGGGCAAAGGGGTCACCTATGACACCGGTGGGCTCAATATGAAGTCTGGGCCTGGCATGGAGACGATGAAGTGCGACATGGCGGGTGCAGCTGCGGCCCTCGGCGCTCTACGCGCAGCAGCCGAGCTGAAGCTCAAATGCAATCTTATCGTAGTCATGGCGGCGGCAGAAAATGCGATTGGCCCTGCGAGCTATAAGCCGGGGGATGTTTACCGCAGTTATTCTGGAACGACGGTGCAAATTGGGGATACAGATGCTGAGGGGCGGCTCGTGCTGGCCGATGCTTTGGCTTATGTGCAGGATAAATACAAGCCGACGCGCTTGATCGATTTAGCGACGCTCACAGGTGGTGTGATTATCGCTTTGGGCGAAGAGATCACAGGCTTATTTTCCAACGATGAGAAGTTGGCAAAGCTGTTAATGCAGGCGGGTGAACGGACGCATGAGCGTCTGTGGAGATTGCCGCTGCTTCCAGAGTACAAAGAGTATCTTAAATCTAGCATTGCCGATTTGAAGAATGCTGGTATCAGACGGGCTACACCTAGCCTTGGAGCGATGTTCTTGCAGCATTTCATCAAGAATGTGCCCTGGGCGCATCTGGACATCGCGGGCACAGCCTATTTGAGCGAACCTAAGTCGTATAATCCTACCCCAGCTACTGGGATGGGTGTGCGGTTGTTGATCGATTTTCTTGAGCACCTCCATGCAAAAGGGGAGTGATTCTGTCTTTAGCTGGAAGATTTCGCCACATGACAATGGGACGCGCCTTCTGGCATTCTTAAGAGAGAACTTTGCCAACGCACCTTCTGTCAAAGCGTTGAAGCGCGGTATCGAAACCAAGCACTGTACAATCAATGGTCGTGTGGAGGTCTTCTCCTCCCACATTTTAGAAACCGGCGATGTGGTGGTATTCGACCCGGCGGGTTTTGAGACGCCTCCTGAGATTTCCCTGCTCCCCCTTTATGAGGATGAGGCTTTGCTGGTGGTGAATAAGCCAGCGGGTCTAGTGTGCGATGAGGGCGTGTTTGCCAAGCTGCTGGGTCAGCGTGTGATCCTGGTGCATAGGCTCGATAAAGAGACCTCTGGTGTGTTGATCTTGGCCAAAAATCGTAAAATCCAGGCGGAGATGATCGAGATTTTTCGACGCAAAGAGATCAAGAAGCGCTACTTAGCGCTGGTGGATGGCTCTGTGGCCAAGGCGCAAGGGAAAGTCGAGAACTTTCTCGGCAAGGTGCGCGCTTTTACGGGGCAAACGGTTTATGGTTCGGTGACAGCGGCGAAAGGGCAGGAAGCGATCACTTTGTGGAAGTGTCTGAAAAAAGTGAAAGAGGCCTCTCTTTTACTCTGCGAGCTAGTGACGGGAAGGACCCATCAGTTGCGGGTGCATTTGAGCGAAATGGGTCATCCGATCTTGGGCGATACGCAGTATGGGAAGAAATTCCGCTCCAATTTGCAGCCTAAGCGGCATCTCTTGCACGCTTACACGATCGCCTTTGCGCATCCTACTACTGGCAGGGAGCTGAGCATCGTGGCACCACTACCGGTCGATTTCAAGCAAGCGATCGTTACAGTGTTTTCAGATGACGCATCTTCTCTAACTTTTTGACGATGAACATCAGCGCCGTTCCGGCCACAACTGCGATTATCACAAACAGCAAGAAAAACGAGCTCAAATGGGTTACTTTCGACATGAGTGGCGCGAGGGCTCCGCCTAGGTAGAACGCTACGCCAATGCATAGATACCACACGCCCACCAGCATCGCTGTGAAACGGCGAGGGGAGATGTGGGTGATGAGTGAGAGGCCAATGGGCGCAATCAACATCTCGCCTAGCGCCATGAAGGCGTATGCGAGGAGTGGGAAGAACGCGCTGACGCTAGCGTGGGTGGCATTAGCGGAGATTTGCAATGAGCCAATCATCATGATCAAGAAGCAGATGCCGATTGCGAACAAGCTGATGGCTGATTTGGTTTGAGGATTGGGATCCCGTTTGCGTTTGGCGAGGTATTGGTAGAGTGCTGCCAGCGGCAGGGAGAAGAGCACGAGGTAGAGGCTCTCAGAGGAGAGCAGCCAGGATGCCGGCATCTCAAAATTGAAGATGTTGCGGTCGGTGTAGCGCAGTGCGAAGAGGTTGAGCGAAGAGCCACCTTGGTTGTAGGCGACCCAGAAGAGGATAGAAAACAAGGATAGGATAGCAATCACCCAGATCCGCTTTTTTTCATGTGGGTGCAAGGATACATCTTTCTTTTTCTTATCCTGAAAGCGGGTGGTGGCCAGCTGGAGGAGCTCTTTATTTTTTAATGCTTTCGAGAAGGGGAAGAGCCCGAGGAGTTGCACAATGCCGGCGATTAAAAATGCTACATTCCAATGATTGCCTTGTCCAAAAGCCCCTAAAACGATGGTCCCAATAAAAACTCCGATATTCACTGCGGCGTAGTAGATCGAAAAACCAGAGTCGCGCAAGGAGTGCTTTTGGTGGTAGAGGGAGCCGAGAAGCGCGTAGATGCTAGGAGTGAAAATGCTAGCGCCAACGGAGAGGAAGATGAGGGCGATAAACAGGAGTGGGACCACGCTAGTTGCGAGTAAAAAGCAGCCGATGCTAGTCGAGATCATGCCCCAAATCACGGGGAGGCGGTAGTTGAGCCGGTCAGCGAGATATCCGCCTGCCAGGGGCAGAATGAAGGCTACGCCTGTAAAGATGCCGAAAAGTTGATCAGCAAACTGATCGGAGAGCTGATGAGCTTGGACGAGGTAGAGAACGAGGATATTCGCGATCCCCCAAAAAGAGAAGCGCTGGCACATCTCAGTGAGGGCTAATAGATACATCTCTTTAGGTTGCTTGGTTTGCATGCGTACTGGCCTCTTCAATAAAAATTTTACTTCGATCCTTGTCTTGCGTTGATGGGGATCTTGTTGTAAACATTGTTTTTAAATTTCACAATTAGCACCTTTTGCTGAATTTAGCTATACTTTTAAATTATGCAAGCGATCTTGATTGTCAAAACTTCCGCTATTGGGGATGTGATTCAAACCTTGGATGTGCTGTCCTACTTGCGTGCGAGGTTTCCGCATGCGCAGATCGATTGGGTGGTGGAAAGCGGGATCGCGCCTCTTCTCAATGCCCATCCGCTGATCTCGCGCGTGCTGACGACCCATTTTAAAGCGTGGCGCAAAGCCCCTTTCTCCAAACGCACACGGGCCGAATTTGAAGCCTTTTGCCATGAGCTGCGCCGGACGCGTTACGATGTGCTCTTTGACCTGCAGGCTAACTCAAAATCCGCGCTGATTACGCTTCTAGCCAATGCCGAGGTGAAAGTAGGCTATGACTGGAAAGGGGTCAAGGAGAAGACCAATCTACTCGTCACCCATGTCAAATACCCTGCCGATCTAAGCGGCGGTGTACGGCAAAAGTACATACAACTGGTCAAGGATCATTTCAAGGATGGAGCGGAGACTAAAGCACAGGGGACCTCTTTAAAGCTCTTGGACGCCGAAAGGCAGCGCTTAGAAGCGCTCTGCGGGGAAGCAGTCTTGCAGAAGCGCCCGCGCTTGATGGTGGCGATGGGATCAAAATGGGAAAATAAGCGGTTATCTCATGCGACGCTGCTCTCTTTTTTGCGCCTCATCGATCAGCACTACAGTCCAGCCTTTGTTTTTATTTATGCAGATGCTGAGGAACAAAAGCTGGCTCAGGGGTGCTTGAGTGTGTTTCCTTCGCAATCGATCGCGGTAGGCGAGCTGAGCTTGCCTTTATGGCAGGGACTCATGGCGCAGATGGATGGAGTGATCACCGTCGATTCTGCAGCCCTCCATCTTTGTGGCACGACCGCGACCCCCTCGTTTAGCGTCTTTGGGCCGTCGCTTGCCAGCATCTATAAACCGCTGGGCTCTCAGCATGCCACTTTTCAAGGGGAGTGTCCCTATGATGAGAGGTTTGCAATCCGTTGCCCAAAACTTCGCACCTGTTCCACGGGAGCGTGTATGAAAGAGATCTCTTCCCAAAAGTTGTTTGAAGCGTTTCAGGCCTGGGCAAACAGCAATTTCTTAAGCGTGACCACGTCGATGTGATTCTCGACTAAGGTGATGGCTTCGCGCACCTTTTCCACATCCTCCGTTCTGATCTTGGCCGTGAATGTGGTGATCATTTGCATGGCAGCTGAGCTATGAGCTGGGGTGTAGAGCATAGGGATCTCTGCTTTTTTGAGTTCTTCAATGATATGGTGGCGCGGTGGAAAATCCCCCGTGAGGATCATGCCTGCTTCCAGATCCTCTTTGGGATGGGACTGTTTGTGATCCCAATATTTGGTGAGGGTCGCTAGGATGATATCTTCCCGGTTAGCAGGTGTGATGATCAGCTGGCTTGGTAAGATCATCTCGCGATAAGTTTCCAAAGAGGTCGCTACGAGACGGATCGTTTTGAAATGGCGCAGCAAGTGTTTTTCCCCTGTGACGAGCGTCGTTTGAAAAAGCTGTTCAAAATCCTTCATCGAGGGGTTGCTGAGCAGTGGGTCGAATGGGATACATCCGAGCAGGGGTATGTTCCAGCGCTGTAGTGCTTTGCTCATGTACTCCACCACCATTTCGTGCTTCTCGGGGCGCACGCGGTTGAGGATGACGCCAAGCACTTGCACCCCATAGGTGTCGCAGAGGGTTTTATTCAAGGTGAGTTCATCAAATGCTGAGCCAAGTCCACCCGAGGCGATGAGCAGGATGGGGAGGCCAAGCAGGTGAGCGACTTGCGCGTTGTTGAGATCGATGATGGTGCCGACGCCCGAGTGGCCCGTCCCTTCGACTAGAATAAAGGGGTGATTTTTTGCCAGACGCTCAAAGGAATGTAAGATTTTTTGTTCTAGATCCAGCTTGTTGATTTTTCCATCGAGATAATTTCGCGTGAATCCTGCCGGAATCAACACGGGACTCATGTCCTCAAGCCGGTCTTTTAGAGCAAAATGCTCTTCAAAAATGAGCACATCTTTATCGACGAGCTTCCCTTGGCTTGTGCGAATATGCTCTTGCCCAACCGGTTTCATGTAGCCGATGTGGGGCTTTGTTTTTTTCAGACTATCAAAGAGCCCCAGACAGGTGGTTGTTTTACCCACATGCTGTCCAGTAGAAGCGATGTATAACCCCTTATTTTTTGGCATGCCCTCTCAAGAATGTGAAGATGCTGCGCAGAGTTTGCTGTGTTTCGTCGAAGATCTCTTCATCTGTTTTCAGTGCAAGGGCTTCTTCCAAAGTGAACCACCTGAGCTCAGCTTTTTCTGGAGTTAGGCTCCCGCCGATCGGTTTACCGAGGTAGATGAAGTCGACGTGTTGATGTGGGGGATAACCATTGTGGGGTGGGATATTTTCGAGGAGGCAGAGAAAAGGGCGCTCAAAGCTAGCCGCATTCCAGCAATTCACCCACACATGTTCCTCATTGATCAGTTCGATTTCAAGGCCGGTCTCTTCACGAGCCTCACGGAGGGCCCCTTCCGGTGGTGTTTCATTGGGCTCAAGGTGTCCGCCAGGAGGCAGCCATTTATGGAGTTTAGGATGGAGGAGTAGCAGAGTCTGCATCTCTTGCACGATGTACAGGGTTGCAGTGAATTGTCTCTCCATCAGTTGTCCAAGGTCAAATCTACATGGTTTTAACTAGTTCTTAAATGGTGGCTGCCGTGGGTCTGAAGATGAGGCAACACCACGACTTGCTGTACCAACCCAAGGTAGTTATGCCTTTGATACAGAGCGTTGACCATTTCGTCAACTGTTGCTTGAGCACGCGCAAATGCCACGGATTGCAGGGTATCGACGACCCATTGCATATCGCCCACGAAGAGGTTCACAAGGTGGATAGGGCGAATTTCCTGCGTATGTGCATCAAGAGCATTCAGATGCCCTTCCAGTGCTTGCAACGTTGCCAGCATTGTGTCTCTATTTTGCGCAACGACGTTGGTGGCTCTTTGCGATTCGCTCACCAGGCGCTGTTGCATATCCTGTGTGATGCGGGCCCATCCAGCTCTCGCTTCGGTGAGGCGACTCGCATTTTCTGCGAAAGAAGCTGCATGGAGTGTGCTGAATGAGCGCGCGACTTGAGCGGTGGCTTGTGTACTTAATGGAGAGGAGAATTGAGTGAACATGCGCTGCAGCTCGTCACGGTGCAAAGAAGGAGAGAGCGCAGAGATCCGTTCAAAGGTTCTCACAACCCATAGCCTGATATCTGGGGATGCGGGCGAATGTAATTTTATTTGCGCAATCTGATGCGTTTGTACGCTGATATCGAGCAAAGCATCCTGCGATCGACGGCAGCGCTCCATATTTTCAGCGAGACGGCATAAGCCTGTATCGCCTTCAACCATCGCTGTGAGGTCTCTCGCCAGATCGGGTGCGAAAGTGGTGAGCCGAGCGATCCTTTGGCGGATCACGGCAAAGCTCCTTTCAATGAAGATTTCATCACCTGGAGCTGCTCTCGGAGTGCTTAGAAGCACACGCAAGCCGTCGATATCTCTTTGAAGTGTTTGCATCAATTGCCAAGCATCAAGAGCACTCTCGCGTTCATCTTGGCCATGTTTTAAAGCATTTAGACTAGCAGCGACGGGAGTGACATGCGTGACTTGGGCTCGGCATTCTGCATTCAGACATATGCGCGTTGCAGTGTGCAGCGCACCATGACCATCTATTTCTCGTAGGGCTCCCAAGCGGGCTGTTTGGTAATCCATAGAGGCTCTAATCATCTCTGTTAACTGCTGACCTACAAAAAAGGTGCCAGCTTCTAAGTCTCTTCGGAGCTCTACCCGGCGCTGGTGCAAATCGCGCACGAGGCTGAAACTATCTTGACGCAATGCCTCAATAAACCTTTCGATGGCTTCTCGTTGGCGGGTGTTGTTGAAGTCGAAGCGATCACCTAAGGCGTAAAAAATAGTCGATTGTAAGATTCGATCGATCATTTCGCGAATACCCCGTTCAAGTCCGGCTACTTGCTCAGGTGAAACGGGAACCGTTGGATCCATCGCGTAATCGGCCAGGTTAAGGAGTTCATACAGAGCGTTTGTCATCTGGTCTGGTTGAAGAACCGTTTCAAAAGCGGTTGCCAATGTAAAAACCCCCGCATCGATTGTTTGGGGAAGCAAGAGCTCGTCGAGCTCATGTTCTAAACGTTCGCGCACGGTGAGCCTGCCTTCTAAGTAGCGCTCTAAACGATCGGCTGTCAGATAGCGGCTTTTATGCAGGAGCTCAAAGAGCGCTTCAAACAGTGCGGAGAGTTCTACCTGACGTGCGTTGGCTAGACGCGTTTGCGTAGGCGCTGCGGCTTGAGCTTGGATCGAGGTGCTCATTCTGCGGAGCTGTTCGTAGAGGATCCTCATGAGCGCAAACGAGGTTGGAGTAGGGCGTCTCATAGCTTCCGTCTGTTCGCTCACGGCGGCTTGCAAGACAGACTGGCTGCCGACAAGCGTAGTTGCACCCTTTCTAAGTACGAAGTTGATGAGGTATTGAGGGATGCAAACGCAGACAATTAATGTCCATTTGGTGAAAAAATTTAGGGCATAGACGATAGGGTAAAAGATGGCCCACGAAGAGTTTTGAGGAAGGCAAGTTTGATCAAAAAATGCCGAGATCCTTTCCGACCACCTAGCGCGAGGGGAGTACTGCTCAAGCAAGTTGCGTAAAAATGCCGCATAAAGCTCTTGCTGAGACAGGCCTCCATTGCGCTGCGGCGCATTAATCCCAGCTTCCAACATCTCTAGAAAATCCCTTCTTTGAGCCGGAGCTGCTCTAGCAGCCTCTGTATAGACACCACTTGTTACAGAGAGCCAATTTCTGACTCGGCCAACAATCATTTTCTCTTTGTCCCAAATTGGATCAGTTCCATCATTCATCCAATCTTGGTAACTCTTTGTCATGCCATCGATAATCGAATGCAGATAGAGCGCAGAAAAGAAATGCAGCAGATCATACGCTCTTTTTGCCAGCCATTTACTGACGGCGTTTGCACGAGAACCATTGACACGTTCGAAGAAACCTTGACGAAACCGAGCTTGAGCAACCTTGGTGTCCTCATTAGGCGGGCTTCTGAGAATTTCAAATGTATCAATCCCTTCCATGCCCCACATAGAGATCACCATGCTCATAGTTGTGAGGGCACTACTTCTTACTTTGACGCGTTCTTGCATCGCTTGAGTCATTGCTGGAGTGACTTGTTGGACTGGAGGCGGCTGCTCTCTTAGGGCTTCTTGGTGGCCATTGAGGATCTCCAGTAGACCGGGAATGGGGGAATTATTAGTAGGAGTTGGATGGATCGGAATGCGTAAACCTTGGAAGTAAACTTCTTGTTCACGCATGACAGCTAAACAATCGCCGATAGCACCTGTTAATTCTCCCCAAGAGCGGCTGCGCTGCGCTGCCCTGACTCTTTCCATCACAGGTTGGATTCTAAGAAGCACGGGTTGCAGCTCTGGATTAGCGCCGACATGGGTTGTAATTTGTGTAACGATATAATTGAGAAGCGAGGCAACCGAGCCAGCGGCTTGCTGAGATACAGTGTCGACAAGTGTATCGCCAATACCCCTCATCGCACCCTCTAAGCGCGTTCTCATCTGTTCAAGCGTATAGTTCATAGGCCCTGCAGCAGCCGCCGGCGCAGCCGCTGCTCCAGCCGGAACAGCAGCTGGGGCTGCAGCGGCGGCTGGAGCAGCAGGATTTGGTCCTACCCCAAAAGCCTGGGCCACGCCTTGAGCGACGTGTGCAGGGACCTCTTCAGCTCGACGCAGAATGCCGCCCACAGTACTCTGGACCACATCTGCCCCTTGATGTAAAGATCCGCTCTGCTCGCGATAAGCCGCTTGGATCAAGGTGTAGGGACCTAGCAGTTCGTGTTGTAAAGCCTCTGTCGCAGGCAACACCGCCGGAGCAGCCCGCTGTTCTCGAATCAGCACAATGAAACTCGTAATCCAAGCCCAATTCTCTGCTGGAATCTGTGGCACATGTGCGCGATCGCCTACAAGGCGCTCCAGGGCTTCCTCTAGATTCTGCATCGTGCGCAGTAGAGGCTCTCCACGCTCACCCCGCGCAAGTTGTGCTCTATACTGCGTGATCAGTTGCATAGTCCCCTGCAAGTTGGAAATCGCTGTGCGCGCAGCTTCCGCTGCTAAGCGATGCATGGCTCGAGGCAAGACGCCTCTCTGGTGTTCACCAATAAGATCGATCAATCCTGCCACATCGCTGATCGTTGCGTTTAAGATTTCTCGTTGCCCATCTTCAAAAATAGGCACTGGCAGGGCTCCAACAGGGCGCACTGCATCAGGCGCGTTCTCAACTCTGTCAAGAACTCGCCCCAGAATGTTTTGCAAATTAAGAAAACGCGTGAGCCCTGTTGCGTTAAGATGAGGGTTAAGTCTTCTGATCTCTACTTCGGGTAGTTGTCGGAGAAGTCTATACACTTCTCGCATGTCGCCCAAGGTCGGAAAATCTAAAATGGAAGCGAGTTTTGTTCTCAGCGTTTGTAGATCGGGAGGAAGGTCCTGCAGAAGAGCTGCAGTCATCACATTGCGCATTGTCGCGGCGAGCTCTGCTTGATGAGCTTGAGCGTAATTAGCTCCTTGCTGTGCTCCATAACCAAATACACGTCCCCATATAGCGCCGCCCCATCCGCCACCACCACCATCTTGTGGTGGCTGAGGTGGAGGGAGTAGAAATTGATTCGGATCAAATTCAGGAAGTCGTGCTGTCATTTTCGCTATCTCATTAAGTTTGAGGTGGTCTTGGGGAGTATTTTTTTTCATCCTAGGTATTAACGTCCAGAGAATTCCACCGCCAATCCAGAATTGTTCCACCTTATTACCCCGAGCCCCGGCAAGGGCTGCTCGCCCTTTGCAAACCCGGCGCTGGCCAATGGGAAGAGGGACTCTGTCCCTCGAACCCAGGCAAAGGGGTCAACCCCTTTGCAATCCCTTGAAAACTGATGAAAAAGTGTTACCTATGTGTATGAATAGTGTTACCCATGTTACCGATTGCACGGTTGTGTACCCCCCTTCGACGAGCACGCGATTTGGCGAAGCGAGGTGAGGCTCAAGGGGGTCGCGGGGGACATGGGCGTGCCGCATGTCACCCGACATGTCACTAGAAGCGGTAACAAACTCTTAGAAATAAAAAAAACAAAAACCGAACCCTCTCCTTTGTCCCGACTGTCAATGGAAGCGATGATGAGCGCTTACCAACAAAAAAATAAAAGACCTCAACCCAAATCTAACTTGATCCATCTGTATGTGATTTTGCTCGGAGTTTATTGCTGATGTTTTTAAAATGGATCGTTCAATCGGGAGCATGCTATGCAACAATTCGATGCGCTTTTAGCTGTTGCGGAAAAGTTATTAGGCCCTAAGGGGTGTCCGTGGGATCAAAAGCAAACCTTTGCTTCGCTGCAACCCTATGTGTTGGAGGAAGCTCATGAGGTGATTGAGGCTGTGGATCTCAATGATGAAGCGAAGATGAAGGAAGAGCTGGGCGATTTGCTCTACACGATTGTCTTTTACGCCAAGCTGGGTGAAAAAGAGGGCAAGTTCACGATGGCGCAGATTGTTGAGGGGATCCAAGAGAAGCTGATCCGCCGTCATCCCCACGTATTCGGCGAACTCAAGGTGGGCAGCGTAGAGGAGGTCGTCCAGAATTGGGAACGGATCAAAAAGGAGGAGAAAAAAGGCGAGGAGAAGCGAAAAGCCTCTGACGGGATTCCACCTACGCTGCCCACACTACTCCGCGCACAAAAAGTGATCCGGCGTTTAATGAAAACAGGTTTTACTCCAGATAAATTAGAGCAACCGAAGTCAAAAGAAGCGCAGATCGGACACGCTCTTGTGAGCTTAATTGCTCAAGCAGCTGAGGCTGAGATCGACATTGAAAGCGCATTGCGCCGCGCCCTCTACCAGCTCGAGAGTTTATGAATGTGCCCTGACATAGGGGATTAGGAGAATGTGGTGGAGCAGGCCGCGGTAAGTATCGCCACTGCTCCAGAACTGCATGCTTTGCGCAAAACGCTCTGCAATCCTGCTGTAAATGAGCCCGCTAGCTACGTCTTGGGCAGAAGAGAGATCCAGCGGTGTGAGATTGAGGTAGGCAACGGGTTTTAAAATGCGTGCTTGATCCCCTGCAAACGTAGCTATGTTCTGCCCTGCTTGTTCTATGCAAGTCCTGAGATGTGCGACCGCTCGTGTTGTGGTTTCAGGATTGAGGTGTTGCGTGGCACCAATGCAGGCTCTAATTGCGGCCCAAGCTGCAGTATATTGCCTTATGCCTTGTCCTAACTCCCCATGGCAGTTTTGATAGACAACCCCTGCAGCGCGCGTGATTTGTGCCAAGATATCGCGACGCTCTGCAGGCAAGCCAGGTCTTTTTAATTTTGCTAATTGTTCTAGGAAGAAAGGCCGATGGGCTGCTGGAAGAGATCTGAGTATTTCACTTTCTAACGTGGCTGCTAAAGCGGGAGCATTGCCGGGATTTTGCAGGGCGAGTTGCTCTAATGGAGAGTTTTGTGCAAGCATCCTTTGGCAAAGGTCCATGGCTTCCTTTTGCTGCTTGATAAAAGTGAGCGTTGCCGCAATTTGCAAGATCTGTGCTTTCAAAGTGTCATGAGCGGCCTGCAGAGGACGCTTACTGCGGATCTCTGCAAGGTGGGCTTCGAGCGTAGCAACTTGTGCGATAGCGATATCGAGCTCTTGAGCTGAGAACCAGGGCGCTGTGATGCGCGCCTGGATATTGGCTAGGGTCGTCTCGATGGCGCGCAGTGGTATCGAAGCGCTTCTTTGCAGCGTGATCGCATTGAGATGCGTCTGCATAGCTGTCGCCTGCGTCATAACTGCTCCCAAGGCCGTTTCAAGGGCTTGAAGGCGTTGTAGGAGCTCATTTTTATTATCTGTGCTGAGTTGACTACCTTTCACAGCAGATGATTTTTCTATCAGCGCGAAGGCGTATTCATGCAATGTTTGCACCACAGCATCGATGCGTAGCTGAGCCTCATCAGATGAAAGATTCATGGCTTGCAGATCTCTAAGTCTGCTTGTGACGTCTTGTAGCGCTGCTGCTGTTCTTTGCTCTAGATCTGTGATTTGTTCGTTGGTCTTTTGCTGCTCGACACGACTTGAGGAATGCAGTTTATCTGCGACAGCGGAATCCACAGCGAAGTGCAAGATGCGCTCACTGAGTGCCTGCAACCTTTTTTCCGTCGCACGCACAGTCTCAGGTGAGTAGGGCTCTCCAACATCGTAAACTCTATTAGCTAGCATCGTGAACTGGTAGACAAATTTTTGGAGTTGATCCTCTCTAAGTAAGGTAGCGGTGGCAGCAGCGATCACAAGGGTAGCTTTGTCAATCACATCATCCATGAATAGACCATCGATGGCTGTGTTGACCTTTTCAGCTAGATTTGCGCCCTCTAAGATGCTGCGGAGTTCCTGCTTCGTTTGCGCCTTGGATTTCAGTAAGACTTCGAAGTAGACTTTGATTAAAGAGATGAGCTCAGCCCTTCTTTGTGGGGAGAGATGTTCTGCCGGATCCTGAGGTCCCTGGGCGCCACCTGCGTTTGCACGTTGCATCATTTCCCATACGTCTGTCAGCAGTTCGCAGAGCACTGTATTGAATGCATGAGAGTAGCCGTTAACATCGGTTAAAGAGCCAAGGCTTTGATCAACTATGCTGCGCATGATCTCATCAGGGTGTCTGACAAAGAGATTAAACAGCCAACCTAGGAAAGAGTTTCCAGCGCACCTTTGAATGACCATTTTCAGAAATTGCGCGTAGAGTTCATCAGGTGTATGTCCGAGGTTGCATTCAGGCTTTTCCATTTCCCTAGCTAAGAGTTCTCCGATACTGCCATCGGGTTCGACCACACCTCTGCTGTCCCGAGTTCTGATGAGTGGATTTTGAGCCACTTTTTCAAAAGCGTCACCGAGCACTGTAAAGTAGGTCGTGAAATTGCCGACGAGCATGGCTCTAAAGGCATCGAATTGCGTCGCTTTGTGCTTTTCAATGTAACTAAAGACCTCTGCATAAAAAGTTTCAGCTCCATTTTGCACACCGCGGCGACCGAGGAAATTTACAATCCTGTAAGTATATGAGGCCCATTTGCGTTTGAACCAATTGTTCGGTTTTCGATCGAGTTCAGCAAATAGAAGGCGCTCTAGTTCACGATCTGCATCAACTCCAGTATTGACCTCCGCTCGTTTTGCCTGTTGCAGTAAGCGGTAGAAGAGTTGATTGTCTGGCGGGAGCTTGTACGTGTTGACCCAAACATGGCGCATGGCCACAAAGCGCGCTGTGTTTTGGACGAGCAGGTCAATTTGCGCACGTGCAGCTGCTTTCCATTCGAGCGGCGCAGCAGGCGCGGCCTCTGCTTGCATCGCACGTCTCAGTTGTAAGACCTGCTCTTGGAACGCAGGCTCTACACTTTCAGAGACTCTTTGCCCAGAGCCAATTTGTGGGACTCTAAAGTTATTCACGAAGATCTTGATTGATCCTAGCGTCTCTCTAAGTTCGTTAAAGCGCCCTCTGATGCTGCCCCAACTTTGCTCACCTTGTAGGGCCTCTATAGCTTGAGCGATGGTGACGCGCGCGGCTGCTTCGGTGAGGTTTTGTCCCGCTGGAGGGAGTCTGAGATCTAAACCTGGCCCTTGTGCTGCTTGCAACGCACGCAGATCTTCGACGATCGGCATCAGTTGATCTAAGGGGATGGCCCCATGCGCGCTTTCGATAGCGCGGATTCTCAATATTGTGGCGCGATAAAGCTCGAGCGTTTGCAACTCGGCCTGAAGCGCGCGGAGCTGCCCCACTTGCGGCTGCATATTGGCTTGCCCCTCTAGCGCTGTGATGGCTTGGGAGATGCCCTGCGATAATAGCGTTGTGAATTGCGCCAAAGCAGCTGGTGCAAAAGATGCGGCGCCATCGCCTGTGATATTTTGCAACATTTGAGAGGCCCATGCGAGCCAACTCAGCGCAGGAGCAGGTGCGTCAGCTACAGTCGTTCCCTCTTGAGCAGGAGGAGCAGGTGTTCGCCCCATCAGATAGTCGAGCATCCTCTTTGGCATTTGCTCCACACGGTCGAAAACGCGCGCTTCGATTTGCTCAAGTCTAGCTTGTACAAGGTCGAGAGCTTGTGGGATCATTCCTGGCCCATTTGAACCCGACGTATCCGCCAGCACACTTTGCGCCTTGCGCAAAGCAGTGCTCTCTTGCTCATTCAAGACAGTCCCAAGTGCACTCATCGCTTGTCCCAAAAGCCCTTCCCTGTCGATCACTTTAGGGTGATCAGGGGGCATATGCCCATCCATTTCGCGAATTTTTAGAGCGAGTAGATCAGCTGCTCTTCCAGCAATCTGAGCACTGGCCTGTATATGGCCGCTGCCTATCTGCGCAGCTGCATGGCGGATCGGACTGCCTTCCCAAAGCGCATTTCCGTCGAGCATTTTGTATGCTTTGACGAGTTTCCACACTGTTTTGTTTGTAAGATGCGTGAGCAAGTTGAGCATGCGACGGTGATCATCGACAAGGCGCTGGTTGATTTGCATCAAATGCTCATAAGGAACATGCCGTATGCGCAACTGATGCCACACCTCAGCTAGAGCGCGATTCATCTCGTCTGAAAACGCCATCTCATGGCTCTCAGGGGCTCTTTGCAGCGCTGCGATGAGCTGATCTGCGACTGCGGCATCTGTAGGGCGAATATGCGTGTTGATCTGGGTGATGGCTACACGGATGAGGCCGCATCTCTCTTCGAATGATTTTGCTTGCAGCACTCTGACAGCTTGAACGCCGTCACCCTCTGCAGACAACCTCGCCCCTACTTTGCTCACAGCATCTCCAGGTGATTGTAGTTGCGCTTGCAGCCATCTCTGTCCTCGAGCGATTAACGCTCTATCGCCCTCTGCCATTGCTGGCGCGAATGAGCGAGGAATTTGAGCATCTCGGGCCAAGGCCTCAATTCCTTCTCTAAAGACCTGTTCATTCATCACATTGTACTGATCGATGAGGATGCGAAGAGCGCGAGCTAAAAGTGCGCGATCGGGCGCAGCAGTTAAAGTTGTAAGAGCTAGAGCTTCGTTTATCACGCGCTGATCCTCAGCGCTTAAGTTGGCCAATAAGCCACCCGCTCTCGTCGCCATGGAGCGAAAAATTTGATCTGCGGCTTCTATCAGTGTAAGTTGTTGATTAAAAGTGGTTTGAATCGATAAAAGGATCTGAGCGTGTTCTTCCGCACTCAGGCTAAAGTTTGCCGCGCCGTGCTTTCTCCCCATCAAGGCGACCACATCTCTTAACAATTGCGCTTCGTCTGTATTTAATTGAGCAGAAAGGACATGGAGGGGATCGCTCGCGTTGGGCAAGCACTCTTGCAGTAGAACTCTAACAGATGTAAATAGCTGGTCACCAGATGATTGCGCTTTATTTCTTAGAATTTCAGCTGCACTGACCAGAGCTGCCTTAGGGTTGCTGATGAGCGCATCTTCTAGAAACTGACGAGCCGCTACTAAAACGCCCCTTTGCCGCTCAGCGAGAGACTGGACAATCCTCAGCCCCCTTTCTAGCTGCGCCTGCGTCCCAGCATCCCTGTTCTGCAGAGCTTCTAAGTAGTCCCCTGCATCCCCCCCCGCTGCGACCTCAAATAGATCGCGCAGAGCCTCGAGCGCCTCCCGGTCAGTTTGGGGGAAGGTGGCGTCGATTTCGCTTAGGGTCGTGCCTGTTAAAAGAAGATTTAGGGCAGCATGGACCTCAGTGGCCACTTGGGAAGAGAGATAACTGGGTGTACGTAAAATATTTCGTAGTACTTCGACGAGTGAAACAATTTGTTGAGGGCTTTCAAATAAGAGGCGGTTAATATCATTTTTGAATGCGCCGCCAGGTTGAAACTTCCCCTGCACCCCATCTATAACACCGGCACCAATGGCTGCAAAAGGGGTTGCGGCTGCGTTAAAAAGCGGGCCCGTGATCCATCGACCAATGAATCCTACTTCACTACTCATATTATTCGCCGTATTATTTATTAATTACGCATGTTATTTTAGTTTGATTTAGATAATTGTTCAATTTAATAATGAATTTAAATTAACGCCTAAATAATAATGATTTGGAAGAGATTTTTTTAGTGCGGACAAGTTCAAATTTTAATCACTCAAAAGTGGTTGCTAAATCCTTGCAAATTTCAGAGGGAGGATCTAATCTAAAATTTTTATATCCTAGACAATTTTGGATTTGAGAGTGAGTGAGGATCGATGTTTGAAAGAGGCGCACTGACGCGTTGGATTGTCCCTTTAAGCCTATGTCTTCAGACAACGGCAACTGTATTTGCTGCCACAAATGTTGAGTATCCCTGGACTGTGCTGGGCGATTTTGTCTACATGCGCAGGTCGCTGATCCACCGCCATCCCATCGTGGCAGATAGTAATAGAGTTTTGTCTCAGTGCAATTGCAGCGGCTTCACCGACCTTACCACAAAGCGGCTGGCGCATGATTTTGATTTAGAGCCTGGCCTACGCGTAGGTTTGATGTACACAGAAACCCCCAAGATGAGCTTTGAGGGAAGTTTTCTGTGGCTAGATGAATGGGAAGGAGAGAAAAGCGTGCATGGTCAGCAAAGCTTGTACTACCCGTTCCACGACAACAGCCTCACTGTCGATTACGTGAATGCCAATGAAGCAAAAGCCCATTACCGCAGTCAATTCTGGGATTTGGAGTTCAACTATTGGGTGCACCTCGTGCCAAGAAGGCGTGAATATTTTTCCCTATCAGGCATCGCAGGGTTGCGTTATTTCAACTTCCGCGAAACTTTTAAACTCACCTACATCAACCCTCCCGACAAGAGCGATTACCATATTCGCGCCAAAGATGATATTTTTGGAGCTCAAGTTGGAGGTAATTTCCAGATCAACCCCACGCGCACAATCAGCTGGGACATGACTGCAAAAATCGGTGGAATGCTCAACCATGGCAAGCAACACACGCTCTGGCGTGATGCCAACAACACAGTCGTCTTGAAACACTACACCAAGCAGTGCTGGCAAACAGGCGCTTTTGCAGATCTTGCAGCACAGCTCAGTTTTCAATTCAAAGAGCACCTCAATTTGCACATCGGTTACCAGATCCTTTTATTTTCTGGCCTCGTTCTCGCACCAGAGCAGGTGCAGAAGCGCCTCGGAGCTGGACATCACATCTACGACGGTGGCAGAGCCGTCATCCAAGGACTCTTCGCCGGCCTCGACATCATCTTCTAACAACCACAACTCATACCGCGAGCACGAGAGAAGGGAGAGTTTTCTTTTTGTTGATAAGCTTTCAGAAACAAAAAATACAAAACCAAAATCGAACCTTCTCCCTTGTTCCGACTGTCAATGGAAGCGGAAATAAGTTCCTACTAACAAAAAAGAAAAACCATCGGAGACAAAAAGTAGAAAGTGGGAAATTGGAGGGGGATGAAAAAGCCGGAGATGGCTCCTGGCATAACGCAAAATGTCTTTAAGGCTGCTACTTTCCAGTTCTGACCTGGTTCAGACTGCGCTATTCCAGAAGGTCCCCGGCAAATGGCAATTCTAACATAAGCTTTGATCAAGTTCTATACGTAAATTCGCGGGGAGAGCGCTCGATATAGAGGCGGAACCACCCTTCGAGCACAAGGATGCCCCAAAGCTCTTGGTAGACGAGATGTGGGTGTTTATTAAAATTTTTCATTTGCTCTTTGAGCCAATGAGAAGAGAGGAGCCCGGCCTCGACGAGGACGCTTTTATGCATTCTGTCTCCGAGGTGGGCGAGGGTGAGATGGGAACTCCAGCTGGGAAGGGCTCCGATGCGTGCAAAAGGAGTGGCTTGAGGTGGCCAGATGAGCCGTTCTAGCGAGAAGGCTCTACCTGTATCTGGAATTTGAGCGAGGTAGTGGATTAGGCTGGGGTCGAGAAAGGGATTTTTCATGTCGATTCCGAAGTAGGATCCAAAGCGTTCTTGAGCGTGCAGATAGACGCTTGGCAATTTAGTCTTGAAGTAGAGGTAGATAAGCGAGCTGAGCGTGGGGCCTAGTTTTTCGAGCACAGGAAAGCGGTGGAGGAAGAGTTCGATGTCAACGGGCTTGATTTGCTGGGAGTGGAGCTCGTGGATCTCTTTTTTGTCGAAAAGGATTGATTGATGGAGGAAGGCGACATGCCAGGGGTGGGTGTGTAGCGAGCGCAGCATTTCATACGTTTCTTTGGAATGCAGCGCGGAGAGCAGCGGGACGAGCAATTGTTTCATCATGTGGCGTTTGAACTTGAGCAGATTGGGAAATTGCGGGAGGCGGGGCAGCTGCATCTCACGCCGTAGAAAATGGGGAGAGCCTGTTGTGAGGAGCAGTTCTTTTTTATTCTGGGCGTGGAGTGTTTTGCAGGCGGTGAAGAGTTGGGGGATATGCAGATCGGCAATCGGCTCATCCATCGCAAATAGCAGCTCATCTAGGTCTTGTACGGTGGTCTCTCCTTGCGTGGAAGAGGGGGTGATGAGAGAGGGAAAAAATGGGGAGAGGGTGCTTTTCTCCTCTTCATGGTGGCAGTAGAGGGCGGCATCGCTGGAGCTTTGTTGGCGTTTCCAAACGCTTTGCACGAGGGTGGCGTATTCTTTGGCATCGGCGCTTGTTTGCTTGTTTTTGAGTAGGGCTCCAAGTGTCCAGTAGGGGCGAATAAAGAGGTTTTCATCTTTTGTGTAGCGCAGGTAGTGGCCTGGTTGCAATTTATAGACGTGATGGATGGGGCTTTTCTCTTGCGGGATGAACCCAAAGGTGAAGTAATAAGAGAGCGCTTCTAAGTCGGGGGTTTGGGGGATGAGTTGGGAAGCTAGCAGGCTCTTCAGCGAACTGGCGAAGAGGAGGAAATGGTTTTGACAGGTCCAATAGAGTGGCTTTTCTCCAAGGAGATCTCTGGCGAGCAAGAGCTCTTGGTTCTTAGGATCAAAAAGGGCGATGGCAAAAGGGCCGCTCAAGTGACTAAAAGCTATTTCTCCAAAGAAGGTGTAGAGTGCTGCGATGATCTCTTCTGGGTGCTCGAGCCGCAGCGTTGGATCTTTGTCTAGCAAGGTTTTGCGCAGCTCTACAGCGTTGAGGAGGCGTCCATCGAAGAGCACGATCACAGAGGTTGCAGAGAGGGGCGTCTGGGGCGGCAAGGTGGAGACGGTGGAGCCCATTTCACAGCGGCCTTCGCGCCATATCTTGGGCGCAGGGTTCGCACTGAAACGGAGCATGCGAGGTATGCTGCTCTCTTCAGAGGGGTGCTGTGAGTTGATCAATCCAGCAATGGCCGACATGCTTCACCGGGATCTGTGTTTTCTAATCTGTCTGTAGAGCGATACAAGAACCTATCCAAATAAATCTAATTTCGGGATCTTTGAGTGCTTTTGGCATCTTTTTGACAGCTCAGGCCTCGGAAAGATGCTCTTCCAGATATTCCCTTCGCCCCGTCGCTGCAAAAATCTGCTCAAAATCACCTCAAACCTCCTCGAAAATCTTTACTTGGATAGGTTCAACCACCGCACATGACCTTCAAGTGGCTCTAAGTGCGGTGGTTGTTTTTCCAGCTTTTACTTGGTTTGAGCGGGGAGGTGCTCAAGTTTGGTTTCAGGGAAGAAGGTTGAGAGGATCTCTGGTGCCTTTGCGCCTTTTTCAGCCATTTGCTGCGCGCTGAGCAAGCAAAGTCCTACGCCGGAGCCTTCTCCAAATCCTTTGAACACGACTTTATCCCCTTTGACTTCGACTGTAAAATCGTTGCTCTTGAGGCGTGTGGGTCCGATTGCTCTTTGCAGTTTAGCAAAATCAATCGAGTGGTTTTGTTGCTGGTCATGGACGCGCATCGCGTAGACTTTTTGCGATTCTTTATCCTGATAGAGGTCCACGCCATGGATCATTTGGGCATCGGCAATGCGTGCGAGCTCTTGTTTAGAGATCTCAAAAAACCATCCATGCTTATCCCGTTCTTTAGCAGCGATTGGGGCTACGACGCCTTGAGGCGTCTTGGCGTCTTTTCTAAAGATCGTGGCAAAGTTGGCTGTGCGGCCAGCGCTATCGTGGGTCCAGCCGGCTGCAAATGGTCCGCCGTGGTAGGTCATGATCATATTGCGCGTACGAGTGACGGCGCGGTCGACGTGTATGTTTTGCAGCGTTAGGGCATAGCCTTGATAGCCGACTTCGCGAGCGTCAACATGCCAATGGGCCTCTGGATGTCGTTGCACGTAGTAGTACGCGTTGGTTCTAGCGACAATAGCGAGCGCTTCGAGTACCTCGTCGCTCATCTTAGAGTCGAATTGGCAGGAGAGCACAGATTTCAAATACCGCTCCATATCGACTTCGTTGAGGACGTAGAGCTTGCCTTGAATGTCGTAGATCTCCACGCAGCCGCGGTATTCGATCCCATCGACGAGGATGGTGCTTTGCGAGTCGCCTGGCACCATGCGCATTTGCAGGATGCCGGGGTAGGTCTCTCCCCACACAAAGCCTGCGTCGCTAGTCACGAGAAAGTCGCGTTTAGACGAAGCTCCAGATGTGATTAAGAGGTTATTTTCTGGATCGTAGATGTTGTAGCGCCCTTTTGCTTCGAGCAGCACTTTCTCTTGCTGTTTCGAGATAAGGACTTTGATCGTAGCGGGCTTGGCCTTTTTGGATACGTCTGTTGGGAGCTCAAACGCTCGGGCGGCCGCGGGGCTAGGAGCGAGAGAAGCTGCCACAAGTGTTGCTGTGAGCAATAGAGGGATGATGTTCATAGTTCTACTCCATAGTTATTCGACGCCGACCCTTTGGGGATTGGGCGTCCAAGATGTTTATAAGCCGAAGCGGTCACTTCGCGACCGCGCGCAGTTCGCTTCAAAAATCCTTGCATGATCAGATAGGGTTCGTGGACCTCTTCGAGTGTATGCGCCTCTTCAGAGAGTGCCACTGCCAATGTGCTGATGCCGACGGGGCCACCGTTGTAATGATCGATGATCAAGCCGAGGATCCGTTTGTCCATCTCATCTAAGCCTAGATGATCGATCTCGAGCATATCTAAAGCGCGGGATGCCACATTCATATCGATTTGGGCATGTCCTTTGATTTGGGCAAAGTCGCGCACCCAGCGCAGCAAATTGTTGGCGATGCGAGGAGTACCGCGCGAGCGCTGCGCAATCACAGTTGCTCCATCGCGTCTGAGAGGGCTAGTTAGGATCTTAGAAGAGCGTAGCACGATGTTTTCCAATATTTCTGGAGGATAATAGTCGAGACGCAAATTGAGTGCAAAGCGTGAGCGCATGGGGCTGCTGAGCAGGCCGACGCGCGTTGTCGCGCCAACTAAGGTGAAACGGTTCAATTTGACCTGGACGCTGCGGGCTGCTGGGCCTGAGTCAATCAATAGATCTAAGTTGAAATCTTCCATGGCTGGGTAGAGATACTCTTCGATGGTGCGGTTTAAGCGGTGGATCTCATCGATGAAGAGGATATCCCCCTCTTTGAGATTGGTTAAAATGCCCGCGAGATCTCCCGGTTTTTCGATCACAGGGCCCGATGTCACGACGATGTTTGTACCCATCGCCTTAGCGATGATGTTGGCCAAGGTGGTTTTGCCAAGGCCGGGAGGTCCATTAAAAAGGCAATGGCCTAGCGGCTCGTTTCTCTGTTTAGCTGCGCCGATAAAGACATCGAGCCTATCGCGAATGCTCTGCTGGCCCTCAAATTCATTGAGGGTTTGCGGGCGCAAGGGGAGCTCGAATGGCTCATCCTGCCGGGTCCAAGAAGATTCGATAAACGGTTCGTCACTCATAAGGCGGCAATCTGGAAAAACACGGGTTTATAGAAAAACTCTAGCAAGAAATCGATTTCAAGCGCTATATCTAATCGCAAGTTGCATGTTTCAGAGGGAGCTCTATGTCTTTAAAGTCTGATCGTTGGATTCGAGAAATGGCCACAAAACACGGTATGATCGAGCCGTTTGTTGATGGGCAAGTGCGCTATGTCGATGGGGAAAAGGTGATTAGCTATGGACTTTCAAGTTATGGCTACGATCTGCGTGTTGCTAACGAGTTCAAGGTCTTCACAAACCTCTACAACACTTTGGTCGATCCCAAAGACTTCAGAGGGAACGCCTTTGTGGATATCGAAGCTGACACTTGCATCATTCCGCCCAATTCGTTTGCCTTGGCGCGCAGCGTGGAGTATTTCCGCATTCCGCGCGATGTTTTAACGATGTGCATTGGTAAATCGACCTACGCTCGTTGCGGCATCATCGTCAATGTCACCCCATTTGAGCCTGAGTGGGAGGGGTTTGTCACCCTCGAGATTTCGAATACGACGCCGCTGCCTGCTAAGATTTATGCCAACGAAGGGCTCGCGCAAGTCATTTTCTATCAAGCAGCTGAGGTTTGCGAAGTCTCGTATAAAGATCGGGGTGGCAAGTACATGGGACAGGTGGAAATCACGCTGCCAGTCGCATGACCATGGAAATTAAAGGGAGATTCGCGGAGAATCGTAATCAAGAGGACTAAGGGGTCTATTGCGACCTTATGGCGCGCACTATTCATCAGAAAAACAGAGCGGTTCCTAAAAGAGAGGGGGTTATTATCCACTCTTGGTGGGTCTTTTTGTTCATCGCTCTCTCTTGCGGTGTCTATGCGCATGCTGTCCAAAAAAAGCGTGAAGTGATCGGAACGCTAGCCTCCCAATTTCGTGAATTAGTCTCTGAGAAAGAGCAGCTCCAGCGCCATAAAGAGGACCTCATGCTGCAGATTAACTCACAAAGCGACCCCGCCTGGGTAGAGCTCACACTCATGAAAGGCCTGGGGCTCGTCCCCGAGGGGCAGGTGAAGGTTTACTTTCAAAGTGATTAAGCTGTTGTGATAGTCGTTCAAGTTACCTTTCTTCTTCTATTCTTATTTTGTTCAGGTTTCTTCTCCTCTTCCGAGGTGGCCCTCTTCTCACTTTCAAGCATGAAGGTCAAAGCGTTCAAAAACGATCCTGACCGGCGCAAGCAGCTCGTGGCGCAGCTTCTCGCCTCTCCGCGCGATTTGCTTGTGACGATCATCATGATCAACATCATCATCAACATCTTGATCCAGAACGTCATCTCGAGCATTTTTGGAGATTTTGCTGCCTGGTACTTGAACATTGGTGTGCCACTGGTTTTGACAGTGATCTTTTGCGAAGTGATCCCCAAATCGATCGGACTGGCCAACAATCAAGAGATCTCCTATCGGATTGCCCCTTTCCTAAATTTTGCTGCACGCCTTCTCTTGCCGGTCCGGCGCATGCTGAGCGGCGTGATCAACGTGATTTCGCGTACGATGTTTTTCTATCTGGAGCCGGAAGAGGAGATCTCGATCGATGAGTTGCAGCATGCCCTAAAAGCCTCGCGCTCCTACGGGATCTTGCGCGAGGATGAAGCGGAGTTGATCAGCGGCTATTTGCGTTTGCAAGAGGCTCAGGTGAAAGAGCTGCTCCGCCCGCGCGAAGAGGTGATCTTTTACGATATCGCCGATCCGCTCTCCAAGCTGGTGCATTATTTTGTCGATCAAGAGTGTTCCCGTCTGCCCGTGTGCAAAGAGAACCCCGATCACGTGCTCGGGATCATTTCAAGCCGCACCTATTTTTTACACCGCGACCACCTGCAAGAACCCCAAGATATCCTGCCCCATTTGCAGAAGCCTTTTTTCGTGCCTGAATCCACCCCAGCACATGTGCTTTTGCGCCAGATGTACGACAAAGAGGAGTCGATGGCACTCGTTGTGGATGAGTATGGCTCATTTTCTGGACTGATTGCGCTTGAAGACCTCGTTGAGACGGTCGTGGGTGAGATCGCCGATGCACGTGATGAGAAGAGTCGCTTCACGCGCTCAGGAGAGGATGTGATCATCGCCAGCGGTAAACTGGAGCTGAGTGAATTTGAAGAGATTTTTGGAGTGGTCCTACCATCGCTGAACCACATGGTCACTCTCGGTGGCTGGCTGACGGAGCAGATCGGGGACATCCCCAAAACCGGCACCAAATACACAGCGCATGACTTCTTCTTTCACATCTTAGAGGCTGATGCTAAGCGCGTGCGCCGAGTCTATGTTAGGCGCATGAAAGGCAAAAGGAACGAGGAATGAGCGATAGCTGGAAGTACTACCTCACGCTCGTGATCGTGTGCCTTGTGATCCAGGGTTTTTTTGCCATGCTCGAGCTGGCTTGCGTTTCGTTCAATAAAGTGCGTTTGCAGTATTACGTCAGCAAGAAGCACCGCGGCGCTCTATGGCTCAGCTTTCTGCTTCACCGTCCCGCGCTACTCTTTGGCACGACCCTCATCGGCGTTAACGCGGCTCTTGTGGTGGGCTCTGAATGCTCACGCCGCCTTTACGACTCGTTGGGTTTAAGTCCCGATTGGGCTCCGCTGACGCAGATTGTGATCGTGCTCATCTTTGCGGAAATGGCTCCCATGTTTGCCGGCCGGCGCTATGCGGAACATGTCGCAAAACTTGGCGTTCCCATCCTCTTCTTTTGCTCGATCCTGCTCCGCCCCATCATCTGGATGCTCGATAAGCTCTGTCAGTGGATCAATCGCCTGATCGGCTCTCCAGTCTCTTCTGGCGCATATCTCTCGCGCGAGGAGTTGCAGAACATCATCCAAGAGAGGGAAGAGACGATCACGACGCAGCAGAATTTCAAAGAATTTAACACGATTGTCGCCAATATCTTTACCCTGAAAAATCAAACTGCCAAAGACCTGATGTTACCCCTTTCTCAAGTGCCCTTAGTGCCCTCATTTTGCACTGCGGCCGAGATGCGCGAGGTGATCCAGAAACAAGAGGCGGTCTTTCTGCCCATTTTTCACCGCAGCCCCCAAAATATCGTGGCCATCGCTTACCCACGCGATCTCTTGCGTCTGCCCGACCACCGCCGTGTACGCGAATTTGCGCGGTCGCCCTGGTTTATCCCTGAAAGCAGCTCGATCTTGCAGATTCTCAAACAGTTCAGGCGCAACAACCAGAGCTTAGCAGTCATTCTGAATGAGAAGGGGCAGGCCACAGGCATCCTCACTCTCGATGAGATCATTGATGAGATCTTTGGACGCTCCGATCAGTGGATGTCCTTTGCCGAAGTGCTGCCGCGCGCTTACCACATCGTGGTGGATCGCACGTTTCCAGGGGAGATGCGCCTTGACGAATTCAACAAACAGTTCAGCGTCCATCTCGCCTATGCCGAAGCGGAGACGCTCGCCGAGCTGATGGCCATCGCCTTAGGCCACACCCCCGTCAAAGGGGAATCTGTGCGCATCGATCAATTCGAACTCACTGTTGAAGAGGCTTCGCTGCTCGAAGCCAAAGAGATCCAAGTCAGAACCGTTTTCTAGGGGTAGAAGATCACTACCAAGCCACGCTCAGCGGTTACGAAAGAAGTCTACTATGAACCTATCCCGGTATTCGAAAAACCATGCTTTTTGAGTCTTTTTCCATATCTTTCAGAGTCACTTCTTGGTCTACTTATTTAAGTATGTCCTTCGAAGTGACTCTAAAATCTCTGAAAAAATCCTTCAAAAATCAAAGTTCCCGAATATCGGGATAGGTTCATCGAGCCAATTGCAAAACTCTTCGACGTGTAAAATCGCCCTTTCGAACCCCACTCGCGTCCGCGCCTCCTCACCTACCCTCTTGGGTAGGCCGCCGGGGGCGCGTCGGACAGGCAAGGCCTGTCCTACGCGAGTGGGGTTCAAAATCTTCGATTTTCCACTGTCGCTTCAGTTTTGCAACTGCCTCTATCGCCTAAGCTGCTTGACGACCTCGCTCACGATGGCAATTGCGCGGTCGATCTCCGCTTCCGTGGTGCAGCGCGAGAGGGAGAAGCGCAGCGAACTCTTGGCCATCTGCCGCGATAATCCCATGTTCAAGAGGATGCGAGAGGGTTCAAGTGCGCCTGAACTACAAGCTGAGCCATGGCTCGTAGCGATACCCGCCATATCGAGCGCGATGAGCAGATCTTCGCCCAAGAGGTGGGGAAAGCAGAGGTTAGTGACGTTAGCGCTGCGAGGACCTGCGCCATTCACAAGGACGGGATTGCAAAGCTCGAGCAAACTCCCTTCGAGTTTATCGCGCAGCATGGCCATCTGTGAGGTGGCGGCAGGGAGCTTATGCTCTAGCAGCTCGACAGCTTTTGCCATGCCGACGATCCCTGGTAGATTCTCTGTGCCAGCGCGCTTGCCGAACTCTTGATTGCCTCCAGTGATGAGGGGTTCCACCTGTACTCCAGAGCGGAGAAAGAGGAAACCCGTGCCTTTAGGGCCGTGAAACTTGTGCGCCGAGAAGGCCATGGCAGTGACCCCCTCGGGGATCAGGATCTGCTCCTTCCCCATTTGGGCAACTGCATCAATCACCAGAGGGATGCCGGCTCTATGCGCTGTCTTGGCGATCGCTTCGATATCGTGCTTGATGCCTGTTTCGTTATTGACGGAGCTTAGAACGATCAGGCGCGTATTAGGTCGTATTGCGCTCTCAATGGCCTCAGATGAAATCGCTCCAATGAGTCCAGCTGGGAGATAAGTGACCTCCGTACCGCGTTTCTCAAGCGATTGCAAGGTGTTGTAGATGCAGGAGTGCTCGATGTTGCTCGTGAGGGTATGACCCGTCTCGCCGAAGCTGCGCACAAGGAGATTGAGCCCCTCTGTACCACCAGAGGTGAAGAGGATTTCATGGGGCTTGACGCGGAGACACCCTGCAATCGTTTCACGCGCATGTTGCAGCCGCTTTTTGGCCTCTTGTCCAAAAGTGTGTGCAGACGAGGGGTTAGCAGGGGTGCAGGAGAGCTCGGGCAGCATGGCCTGCAAGACCTCTGGATCGAGGCCTGTCGTAGAATTGCAATCGAGGTAGATTCTGTCTTTCATGAGCCTATCCCACTATTTGAAAACTTTGATTTTTGAATGTTTTGTCCGCAGATTTGAGAGCCGCTTCGCAGGACATACTTAAGAAAGTAGGCCAAGAAACGGCTCTTAAATATGTGGGGAAAGGCTCAAAAAGCATGTTTTTCAAATAGTGGGATAGGCTCATGGGATAATTTTAACAAGTAGAACCGTTATATTATCATTTCCCCCTTTTTGCAGGGCCATGTTAACGAGTTCTTTGCCAATCTCGTGCAGTGTCATGCTGGGAGAAGAGATCGTTTTAATCACATGCTCCTCCGGGACATAGTCGGTCAGGCCATCGCTACAGAGTACATAGAGGTCGCCAGCTTGCAGAGGGATGATGCCGATATCGGGCATAACGGTAGAATGGGTGCCAATGGCACGTGTGATCACATTGCGGAAGAGCAGCGAGGGCAGGGCGCTTTCTTGCAGTCCCCCTTTGGCAAGCACGACATGGCGCAGGGAATGATCTTGCGTGAGCAGCTCAAATTTCTGGCGGAAGCGGTAGAGGCGGCTGTCGCCCACGTGGGCGTAAACGAGCACATTCTCTAAGAGCACAAAACAAGAGAGTGTGGTGCCCATCCCTTTATAGCGAGGATCATTTCTAGAAAGAGCGAAGACGCGGCTATTGGCCGCCGCTACAGATTCGCGCAGGAACTGTGCGGTTTGCTCCGGGGTAGCATTTTGCGGCAGGGCGAAGACAGCATCGCAGATACTGTCGACAGCGGTCTGTGCGGCGACCTCTCCCGCTTTGTGCCCTCCCATTCCATCGGCAAGGGCATAAAAGCGCTTCTCTTCAACAATGCGAAATACGTCTTCATTGTTATCGCGCTTAAGTCCGATGTCGGAGATCCCGAAGCTCTCCACCTTGTAGGGCAACAATTTCATAAGCTATCGCCTGGCACCGCGTATTTGCCCATAAATAGCATTTCTTGGCTTTTAAGATCGACAAGGAAGAAGAGAAAGGGGTGATCAGCCACAAAAGGGGTAGGGGGCTTTTCTGGAGGCAGAGCCTTGATATTGATCGACGCGCTGGAGGCCGCCGCTGCGGTCACGCCATCTTCATTCAATTCAAAATAAGTAGCATGGACCACTTTACTTAAGTAGAGATCGAGCATCCCGTCGATGCCGGAAAAGTTGGCATCTGTCGTGAAGGGGATGCCCATCCCCATTTTCTGCAACGTCTCATTCAATTCTGAGCGCTTAAGGATGGTGAATTTGGGCAGCGTCAAATCGACACTTTGCATCTTGAGAGCTGAAAGCACCTCGCGGAAAGAATGGGGCAGATCTTGCACTATAGCGGAAAAATTGCCGGCGGATTTGGGCAGGAAAATCGCCAGAGCCATAGTCCCGCCTCCCACTGATTTTCCATAGAAGGGAAGTGCGATTGCTTGCATGAGCTCATTTTCCATGTGAAGAAAGGGCGCAGCCTGTTGCATCATGGGCGTTTGGACAGAGCCTTCTTGTGTCGGGTAAAACGGGAGCGGCTTGGTTGCCTTAGGGTCGAAAGGGGAGGTGAAAGCCCCTTTAAAATAGACAGTATCGGTGAGAACCATGCGCGTCACCTCTGACAGATCGCTTAAGTTCAGCAGCTCAGTGATTTTTCCATGCGTTTTGCCACTTGCCCAACTGTTGATGGCATCAGTGGCAATGCTCTTTTGTGCAAAATTTTGAATCCCTAAATAACCGTTGAAATCCTTAGAGATGCCCAAGGAGTAATCAGAGAGGACATAGGTACCTAAATTCAGCCAGATGGCAGATGCTAGATTCAGAGTGTAGCCCAGATCGCCTGAGGGGCCAGGCACGAGCGTCGAGGAGAGGATAGAGAACCCTTTGGCCACATCTTTGGGCGCCAAGTTGAACTTGAGCGTCTTGCGCATGGAGCTGAGCGTAGTATCGCGCGCACCCAAATAAGCCATCGAGAGCGAACAGGTCAGACTATAAGGAGAGAAGACGAAATTGTGCGTGGGCTGATCGATGTTATAAAAAAGCGCTGTGGCGAATTCGAGCTGGTCCGTGATCAGCTGAGCGAGCTGATCCTTCGTCTCCTTTAAGGAGTTGTTTTTTGCAGCCGAAAGGTTTTGCGTGAAGATCAGTCCAAGTGCGCAAGCGGTAGTGCAGAGTTTTTTCAACATCGTTTCACCTCGTTCTACAACCTTAGTGGGTTACTGAGCCATTTGCAAAACTCCATTGCCCTGTTATACTGCGTTCGGGTAATTTGTGAACATTTCTACTCGATCTTTTACCGCTAGAAGCGATATTCGGCCTCGCCAACTTTTACTCAAGTTTGCCTCGGCCTCCACACCGCTTCGATCGGCAAAATCTCATCGTATAAATATTTACCTCTCACCCGAACTCAGTATAAAACCGCCCTTTTGCGGCAGATTGCCATGCTGAACATGGCTGACATCCCTCCACTCCTCGCTTACCCTAGCTGGGTATGTCTCGTCATATCGGAATGCCTCTGCCTCAAAATCATCGGTTTTTCCAGGGCAAGCGAGTTTTGCAAATGGCTCTACTGAAAAAATAGTATGCGGATCGTGCTGACAGTGTTAAACGTCATGTGCAATCCGATTGAAGCAAATAAAGAGGCTTGCCTTTCATAAATAAACCCTAGAAAGAGGGCAAAAGTAAAGAGAGAAATCAGCAGTGAGATATTTCCGATCCCTTGACTTGGGGAAAAATGAAAGAGAGCAAAGGCCAGCGAGGAGAGTAAGATAGCGCGAGAAGGGCGCACAAAGCGCTTGAAATAGGTTTGTAGGCAGCCGCGGAACAGAAACTCTTCGATCATGGGCGCGGCGATCAGGATTGCAAAGAGTGCCACGGTCAGCATACCCGGCGATGCCAGAGTATTTTTTAAATAGCGCACAGCGACCTGCTCGTAGTTTTCCACCCCAAAAATGTAATAGATCAGCAGGTCGGCGATTTGCCCTATCACGACCACGAGGGGAAATCCGATCACATAGGTCATAGCCCCGATGAACATATCTTGTGGAATCGTTTTAGGGTCGGGGATCGAGTAGTCTTTCCAAATGCGCTTAAACAAGATCGCATCATGCGCGCGGCAATAGAGAAAAAAGAGCAGAAAAATACAAGCTAACACCACCAATTGAACCCAGCCAATCACTGCAATCGGCGGAAGGGAACCCGGGTGTGTTGAGACGTAGAGCATCTGGATCAGGCGGAGTAAAAGAGGTGAGAAGAGCATCGCGATAGAGAGGTAGATCGCAAATAGTGCAAAAACAGCTGAGAGTTTCAGCTCGTTTTTATGCTCCTTAGGGTAAGAAAGCACAAAGAAACCTTGGGACCTGGCTACCCACAGCAGGAAAAAAGCCAGCAGACCGAACAAAACAATGTAGTGGAGAAACTCCGTAACAGGTTCCGCGGTCTGCATCGACATCCTATCTCTTTGAGGCCACGAGGATGTAATCTTCTATGCGATCAGTGATCTCTTTCGTGAACTCCATGTGCGCTAAGCCAAGCGGAGAGATGTTGAAATTGTCATCGCCCCAAGGCACTTGATGAAAGTTGAGATGAGTGAATTGCTTGGGAACGAAGTGGCTGTCATGCACGAGTTCTTGCAAGATCGCCTTAGGCTCGTTGCCCCGTAGATCAAACACTCTGATACGCATGCTCATGTTCAAATCAGCTGAACAGCTTTCAGGCGCTGCGGGATTTTTGCGGTCTTGCTTCAGAACCTCTTCATGCTCGACAAGCTCTAGGAAGACCACAAACTCTTCCCCTTTAAACGCACGCTTGATCCAAGAGAGGTCGTTACCAAAAGGATTTTGCGGTTCTTTAAGCTTCGCTGTCACATCGCGCACCCTTGGCAGTTCTTCCAAAAAGAACTGATTTTGTTTGACCATACGGTAGTACAGCGTGGAGGTCAATTCATCGGATAAATTCCAATTGTACTCATTTTTTGTGCTGTCAATCACAGGCACGACAGCGACGATGGGTTTTAGCGAATGCTGACCTTCTTGGAAAGCTTGCTCTTGGGAAGATTGATCGTGACAACCAGTCGCTAAGATAGCGAGAAGAAGACTAGAGAGTGCAAAACGCGACATAGAAAAAAGCTCCGTTGATCCTTTCCTGCAAGAATATGAAGTGGAGCAATATTCTGTCAAAGCCAGAACGCTTCAATTAGAAATGTTTTCTTTTTTTGTTTTTCTCTTTTTGTTGGTAAGAGCTCACTACCGCTTCCATCGACGTGTCGGGTGACATGCGGCACGCCCATGTCCCCCGCGACCCCAGGTAAATAGTTTTGTCTTTTTGTTGGTAAGAGCTCATTACCGCTTCGATAGATAGTCGGGACAGGGGAGAAGGTGGGGTTGGGTTTTGATTTTTTGTTGATAAGAGCTCATTACCGCTGAAATAGGCATGTCGGGTGGTACGTCCGTTGGCGTACCCCCCGACATGTCGATGGAAGCGGCAATAAACTCTTACCAACAAAAAACCAGAAATCCAAGCTCAACATTTCCCCTTGTTCCGACGTGTCAATAGGAGCGGTTTCCGAGCTCTTATCAACCAAAAACCAAACCTCTCGAGGTTTAGAGGGCGATGGCGACGAAGGCGGAGTAGTCGAGCATGTCGATGTTAAATTTGAGGGGGGGTGTTTTGGCGGGGTCGGTGACAAAGTCGTCAGGGGAGGGAAGGGATGTGTGGATCACGCGGTACCAGTGCTTGTTTGGTGGTGGGAGAGGTAGCTGCACGTGGACGGGCGAGAAGTTGGCGTTGAAGGCGATGTAGAGGTGTTGCTGATGGACAGCATCTTTGAAGGTGTAGGCGAGAAAGCGGCTATCCCAATTGGGATGAAACGGCTGAAGCCCATGCCAGTCGACATCTTCGGTGGAGAGAAACTGCGTGCGGTGCAGGATCGGATGTGTTTTGCGAAATTGGATCACCCCTTGGTAGAAGCGATTGAACGGGGCGTTTTTCTGAAGTTCATCCCAAAGGAACCAGTTTAGCTCATTGTCTTGGCAGTAGGTGTTGTTGTTGCCGTTTCGCGTGTGGCCATACTCATCACCCATCAGGAGCATGGGCGTGCCGATGGCCAGCATGAGCGCTGTGTGAAAGTTCTTCATTTGACGCGTGCGTAAAGTGATGACTTTACGGTTGTTTGTGGACCCTTCAGCTCCGCAATTCCAGCTGTCATTATCGTTGCAGCCATCGCGATTCTCTTCGCCATTGGCTTCGTTGTGTTTGCCTTGGTAACTCACGAGGTCGCGCAAAGTAAATCCATCGTGTGCCGTGATGAAATTGATGCTGTGATAGGGCAGGCGATCTCTACCGTAGAGGTCCTGTGAGCCACTCATCGCTGTGGCAAATGCGCCTGTGGTGTGGTCTGTGCCCTTGAGAAAGCGGCGTATCACATCCCTGTACTTGCCATTCCACTCGGCCCAGCGATCTTCGCCAGGGAAGCTGCCCACCTGATAGAGTCCGCCAGCATCCCAGGCCTCGGCGATCAATTTCGTTTGCGCCAGAACCGGATCATTTGTGATTAAGTGGACGACAGGTGGGCGCACCATCGGAGCGCCGTTTTCGTCGCGCGTCAAACACGAGGCAAGATCGAAGCGAAAGCCGTCGACATGCATCTCTGTGACCCAATAGCGCAGCGAATCCAAGATCAGATGCGCCACAGCGGTGTGGTTGGCATTGAACGTATTGCCGGTACCGCTGTAATTCTTGTACTTTCCATCGGCTTCCAGCATGTAGTAGACTTGATTGTCAATACCGCGAAAGGAATAGGTCGGACCTTGATCGTTGCCCTCTGCAGTATGGTTGTAGACGACGTCGATGATCACCTCGATACCTGCCTTATGCAACTCCTTCACCATCTGCCGAAACTCGTTAATAGCGCCATTCCAGTGAGGCGCACGCGCATAGCGCGGCATCGGCGCGAAAAAATTCATCGTTGAGTAGCCCCAGAAGTTTTTGAGCGTTTGGCCTGTTTTGGGATTCACATTGTGGTTTTCACACTCATCGAACTCAAAGATAGGCAGTAGCTCTATAGCGTTAACCCCAAGGCTTTTGAGATAGGGGATTTTTTCAATCACACCTAAATAAGTCCCAGGATTTTTCGTTTGGCTTGAGGTGTGCTGGGTCAATCCCCGTACATGCATTTCGTAAATGATCAATTCCTGCATAGGAACGCTTGGCGAGCGATCATCTCCCCAATCAAAAGGCTGGTCGAGAATCACTTTGCCTTTGGGCGCTAGCTTTTCTTCTTGCCATTGCTTGCTACCCCAGGTTTCTGGAGTAGATAACCCCTTGGCATAAGGATCTGAGACGATATTCTTTGGATTGAACCGACTTTTCACATCTTCGGGATCTCCGTCGATGCGGTAGGCGTATTCCAGCGCATGTGAGGGGAGATGCTTGACCAGCACATGCCAGATCCAACCTGTGCGGTTGCGCTCAGGATCCAGCGCCACTTCATGAAAGGGGTGTTTTTCTCCGGGTGTATAGAGTAGCAGCGTCACCGTATAGGCATTTTCTGAGAAAAGCGCAAAGTTGAGTCCATGATGCAGTGAGGTGACGCCTAAAGGGGCAGGGACACCTGGTTCTGTCAAAACGGGCTTCTTTTCGTACATCGTTGATAATAAGGTGTTTAGTAAATTTATAGTTTGTTTCTAAAATTATTTATTAACAGTTTTAGCTCATTTTGTCATGTGTGAATCTGTAATTAATTGATTAAATTCAATTTTTTGCTGTATAATTAAAGTTAATGATCGCGAAAAACCAACCGGACGGAAGGCAACGTGTTTGTTGCCTCTCAGCGTCTCCCCGAAAGATTTTTGTTGATATAATTGAGTGCGCTTGCAAAACTTGGGGGCATGTTTTTTTACGACTACGAACTCGATTTCGCAACGCGAGTTGTTTAAGATTTACCTAATGTAAGGAGGAATATCCATGTCACTGGAAAATGCCAAGCAGAACCTTAAGGAATTCGGAAAAGAGCTCAATCTCGATTTGGCATTTGACGAGAACCACACGTGTATACTTGGAATAGATAATACCTTTTCCTTGCATCTCACATACGAGCCAAACTCAGATCGCCTCTATCTCTACTCGCCAATTCTCGATGGCCTTCCTAAAGATTCCACAATTCGCCTGCGCCTATACGAAGCTTTGTTAGAGGGCTCTATGCTCGGCGGACAAATGGCTGGTGGTGGAATTGGAGTTGCCGTTCCAGAAGAGCTTATCCTGATGCACGCTGTGCTCGAGATGGGCGTAGGTGCAGATCCTTCTGCGCTTCGCCGCTTTGCTCCTCTGTTTGTCGAAGCTGTTGAAAAATGGAGAGAAAAAGCGAAAAATATCAGTGAAGGAAGGGATGCTGGCCCGAAAGATGCAGCTCCTGCTTCTGGTATTCCAACTCCCGGCAAACCCGGTGGTCAATTCATTAAGATCTAAGCGAGCTTTAGAGCTCCTTTTAGCTTATATCCCGCTCCCACAAGAGCGGGTTTTTTTTGCCTGACTGGAGCCAATTGCAAAACTCTTCGACGCGTAAAATCGCCCTTTCGAACCCCACTCGCGTCCGCGCCTCTTTGCCTACCCTCCCGGGTAGGCTGCCGTCAACGCGTCGGACAGGCAAGGCCTGTCGCGAGTGGGGTTCAAAATCTTCGATTTTCCACTGTCGCTTCAGTTGCAACTGCCTCTGGTTTGCTGGTTATCTTGAAAGCGCTGCAGAAGACTCGAGTCGTTTGCTGATCCGCTGCAATGCGCTGAGCAGCTCAGGGTCGTGCTCGTCAAGGCGCTGCTTAACCTGCTTGACGCTTGTCATCACGGTGGAGTGGTCGCGCGCGAAGATGCGGCCAATTTGGGGGAAGGGAAGGTTGAGCTCTGTGCGGCACAGGAACATAGCGATTTGACGCGGCTGGCTGCACTCTTGGTTTTGCGACTTGCCCAAGATGTCTTCTGGGCGAATGCCGTGATGTGCGGCGACGACCTGGATGATGCGATGAGGGCTAAGGGCCGCGTTTTGTTCCTGTTCAACTAGATCTAGCAAAAGTTCACGCACTGTTATTTTGGTCAGGGCTTCCCGCTCCTCATCTTTTTTGAGATGCAAGCGCAGAATGAGCGCTTCGAGAGCTTGATTGAGCGCCTGGCTGGAATGGAAGCTGTCTATTAGAAACGCATGTACCTCTGGGCTTAGCTCAAATGCAAGGGCTTGGCAACGCTTTTCAAGCAAGCCTGCAAGCTCCGACTTGCTGAGCCGGTGGATTTGCAGGGCAACGCCCCATTCAAAGCGGGAGACGAGGCGCGGTTCGATATCCTCTAAGAAGGGGGGTGCGAGTTGCGAGGTGAAAATCAGTTGCCTTTTGGCCAGGTGCAGGGCGTTGAACGTATGAAAAAACTCTTCCTGTGTAGCATCTTTACGCGCTAGCAAATGCACATCATCGACCAGCAGCACATCGACATTGCGATACGCCTTGCGAAACTCCTGCATCGAAGAGGCGCGGATAGCCCCTACAAAGTGTTCTGTGAAGGTCTCTGTGCGCGTGTAGAGGGCTCTAAGCCCCTTATTTTTTAACACCTGAGCTAGACCCATCAGCAGATGCGTTTTCCCCGCGCTCGCACCTCCCCACAGAAAGAGGGGGTTCAATGTGCCCAGTTGCTCAATTGCGCCCATCAGGATGCGGAATGCCAGATCATTCTCCTCGCCCACAATGAATTGATTTAGAGTGGCGTTGGGGTCGATTTTGTCGGGATGAAAGATGTAGGTGGGTTTGTTCTTGTCGGGATTTTTCTCCCCCTTGGTGCGCTTCGAGGGCTTTTTGTCGCCTGGAGTCGTTTCTTGCGTGGTTAGATGAACTTTGATAGGGCGGAAATTATTATTGACGAGCTCTTTGCTGATGATCGGCCGCATGTGCTCCTCAAACCAAAGCACATGAAAAGCTCCTTGTGCCTCTAAGTAGAGATTGCAGGCATCAAAATGGAGCACCTTAAGTGTACGCAGCCACTTATCTGTGAGCGCTTTGCCTAGCTTCTCCTCTTGCCTTTTTAAAAAATCTTCCCAAATGTGCATATGCCACAACCGCTGCGGTGCAAAAATATTGAAGTAAAACTCGTGTTGAACAGCGAATCGTATTGCAACTATTTGCAGTGTCCTACAGCTTATTTTCCAATCACTATCTCTTTTGAAGGAGGAGTCATCTTACGATTTGTCCACCATTGCTGCAAGATGCCCAGTCCCATCGATGAGAGCCAGTACATATTCAAGCCAGAAGGGAAGTGGTAGAACATCACAGTGAAAACAACTGTCATGACATTGCCCATCATACGCTGCTGTTTCTGCTGGTCTGTCATCATCTTAGGATCTTTAGGCACAGAGGCACTCATGCGCTGCTGGATCCACATCACCGCTCCGAGGATAAATGGGAGCAAGTGGAAGCTGTTGCCAAAGAAGATGATCGGGTAATTCCAACTGAAAACCACATCGGGAGCCGTTAAGTTGTCGATCCAGTAGGGGATGAAGGTGGCTCCGCGCAGCTCAAAGGTCGACTTGAGCAGGTCGAACATCCCGATCAAGAAAGGGAGCTGGATGAGCAGTGGAAAGCAGCCAGTCAGCGGGTTGACGCCCCTCTCGCGGTAGAGATTCATGATCTCCATTTGCGCGCGTTTGGGATCCTTTTTATGCTTTTCTTGGATCTGAGAAACTTTAGGGGCCACTTGCTGCATCTTCAGCGTCGACTTGATCGACCAAGCGTTCAGCGGATAAAGCATGACGCGCAGTGCTACGGTGAGCAAGATAATCGAAACGCCCCATGAAGAGGTGATCATGTAGAAAAACTTCATCAAGATGAAGAGAAATTTGGCAAATGGCTCAGAGATGAATGTGAACCAGCCGTGAAAGCTCATCGCTCCAATGAATTGAGGCGTCTTACCCGTTGCTGAATCTAAATAGGATTCATCCACTTGTTTCAAAATATCATCTTCAAATGGCCCGGCATAAACGCGGAATTTCATCGTTCCAGCGCGGAGCGGAACCATGGCTTGGTAGCCTGGGTATTTATCTGGCGGAAAGCGCGAGTACTCGATATCGATCAGCGTGAGGCGCGAGGGTACCGAACCGCCGTCGATTTGGAGCGCTTTAAATCCAGCGCCGATCTCTGTGGTGGGATTGAGGATTAAACCAAAAAAGCCGTTGGAATTGCTGACCCAGCTTGGGTGAATGGAGGCAAAAGTGGTGACTGTTTTAGGCAGAGAAAGCTGTTCTACCTGCGTTTTGCCGTTGCTTTTAGTTGTGAGGTATTTGATTGAAGGCGCAGGATCACCCGAGATTAACTCTACCTCAGGGATGCCTGAATTGAGCCAGAGGCCGCGCGCATCGCCATCAACGCGGATGGATACCTCAACGCAGTAAGGGGTATTGGCCTGATCCTTAGGGAAGCTGTAGGTTTTCGTGATCTTACGATTGGGAGCATCGAGTTGGAACTCGATCAGATCCTTTTCAAACCGGCTCAAACGGTAGAGGGGAGATTCTTGGCCGCGCTCATCCGTGACAGTGTTCAGAGCGTAAAATTGCGATGGGAACTTTTTGATCACATCGCCACGCGGGCCAATTAGTGTACGGCGCAGTAAAGGGTAATAGCCGCCCAGCTGCCCCATCTCTTTCTTCTGGATGCTCACCCCATCGTTGATTTGATAGGGATGTGCTGGGAAATGGTCATTGCTCGCAAAATCCTGCTGGATGGTTTTGTCAAACTGGATGGCGCGCACGACGCTTTGGGGGTTTTGCTTAGACTGCAAGGTGAGGTTGATCTCAGAGATGGCGCCGCCAGCACTTGAGAAAACGAGCTGTTGGAAGCCGTTTTCCAAGACGTAAAATTGTTCCGCCTGTGCCCCCTGCTGCGTCCCAGTCGTCGCAGATTCATAGGTGAGCTCACTCAATGGAATGACTTCTTCCACAGCACTTGTTTGTGTTTCTGTGGCAGGTTTCTGAGCCACTTTAGAAGGGAATAGAAACTGATTCACAAAGTAGAAAATGCATGTGAGAACAATCACAAAAAATAGCGCACGTTTGTCCATCGGAGTAGAACCTTGCTTTAAGTCAAAAAACAGCCATCCTACCAGAGCGGCTCAATATTCACCAACAAAGGAAAAGATCGGGCACTAGTACCCCAACTTAAAAGTTTTCATCAATCTTTGACCCATCTTTATTCCACGGGGCTTTGCGCTCGCGCTTAACAGCTTGCTCGAAGATGCCGGCGCGCTCCGCGCTGTGCCCAGCGGAAAAACCTGGGCGCAAATCTTGGCAAAAACTTTTAAGTTGGGGTACTAGCATTCTTCTTGGTAGTTGCGGCGGCGCTCGATATGCGCGAGGAACTCAACGAAGTCGGAGGAGGCGCGCAAGTTTTCGAGCCATTCGTCTTGAAGGATTTCGTCGAGGGGTGGAACAGCCTCTGCTCGGGCCGCTTTTTCAAGGAAGAGCATTGCGCGCTCGACGTTGCCGAGCAGCGAGAAGAGGCAGGAGAGGTGGTAGTAGGCCGTGCGGTTGCCGAGCTTGAGCGCCGTGAGAAGCTTGAGTTCAGCGTCGCGGTAGAATTGCTCGCGCTCGAGAGTGTCGCTTGTGTGTTCAGCGAGGTTGGTAAGGGTGACGCCCCAGTCGAGGATCACAGCATCATTTTCCTCATCGTTTTTAAGAGCGAGACGGTAGTGGTGGATCGAGCGGAAAAACTGCTCGCGGTCGCCGATCAGATCGCCAAGATGGGAAAGAGCCAGTGCGATGCGGTGGTGCACAGCGTGAAAATCGGGATCGATCATGAGCACATGTGTAAAGATTTCGATCGAGCGCAAATAGTAGCTTTCCTCTTCATTGTAATCGCCGAGTGAATCGAGCGTGCAGGCGTAGTGATAGAGCCAGTCGGGATGTAGGTAAATCGCATTGCGCTGCAGGGTGAAAAGGCGCTCAAACTGGCGCACAGCTTCTTCTAAGTAGCTTTGATCGTGTTTCATTTCGCCCAGTTTAGAGAGGGCCACGGCATAGTCGAAGAGATAGAAGGTCGCAGGATGAAGGTCGAGCGCTTTTTGGTAGAATTTAAGCGAGCGCTCTGTGTTCTCGGCATCGCTTTCTAAGTCGCCTAGCAGGGTGTAGAGCAGGGCAATCGCATGCCAATGTTGATGGCAGGTGCGGTCGATTGAGAGTCCTGTTTGGAATTGCTCAATGGCTTGATGGTAGTAATCCGCTTCTTCAAAGTAGTGTCCCAGCGCGCTCAGGCAGATCCCATAGGAATAGAAAATTTCAGGGCAATCTGAGTTGTTGTTCACCAGCTCAGAGATCTTGTTTTGCGCGTCGTAGATCAGGTCTACGCGCTCTGTGCTATCTCCCAGCATCGCAAGCGCTTCTGCAAGCACAGCTTGGGCCAGGGGATTTTCTGGATCCAAACTCAAAGCGCGCTGGCATTTTTCGATGCACTGGCGCAAGCGTTTGAGATCAGCTGTGCGACGCGCAGAGTCTAAAAATGAGCGCGCCCACTCAAACCAAAGCTGACTGTCTTGGGGTTGCAATTTTGTGGCAGATGAGTAGCACTCCATCGCTTGTGTGTAGTGATCCTCATCATGGGTGTGCGCATAAAGCGTTTGGAAGACTTGCCCTAAAAGATGCCAGTTCTCGTGAGAAGCGACATCCAGCGTGAGAGCGTGTTTGAGACAGTGGATCGCCTTAACGAAGAAACGCAAGTCGTTGATTTGTTTGGCAAATTGATAGCATGTGTGCCCAAAATCGCTCCAAAACTCCGTCGGAAGCTGCTCTTGATGCATCTGCGCTACTTGATAGGCCTCGATGGCTAGATGTTGATCGAGCGCCTCGCCTGAGAACTCCGCCAACCGTCCATAAGCAAAACCCAGATCCCAGTGCAAATCGCTCAATTGATCTTTGCTCAAGGTGTTTTCAGACAAGCTCAGCGCGCGCTGGATTTTTTCGATCGCTTCTTGGTAGTAGTGTTGCTCGCCGTGCACAGCGCCCAAAGCCAAAAGTACGCTGCCCCAAGCTTGCCAAGCCTCTAAGTGGTCGCCTTTCAACAGCGTGGCAAATTTAAGCTTTTTACTAGCTAGCATGAGGGCTTTTTCATGCCCAGGCTGAGAGCCGTAGTCAAAAAGGGAGATCGCCTGTTTGTAATAGAGATTGGCCGAAGTGGCGTTCACACGGATCGCTTCATCAAAACACTTCAGCCCTGTATGCAAATCCCCTTTCAAAAGCGCCAGCTGGCCTTTGAGCACGAGTGTCTCGGCTCTATCCGTTGTATTCAAGGCGTCGAGGAGCGCATTTGGCTGTGATTGTAGAAGGGCTTGATCCATGCTTTTTCTCAATTTAGTGTAACAGGAAAGAGCTGGATTATAGGAAATGTCCGCATTTTCCAAAAGAGCATCACCTTTCTTGAATCGCTAGAATCGACCCAAATCCCCCTTAGCCTGTTTTCCTTAAGGCTTTAATGCCAGCTAATTGAAGCAAACCATCTTTATGAAAAATTTATTTTAAAAATTTTCATGTGTCGTTTCAAATAATCTCAAGCTTTGAGAGGAATGTGCGTGGCATTATAGGCATGAACCTATCCAAGTAAAGATTTTCGAGGAGGTTTGAGGTGATTTTGAGCAGATTTTTGCAGCGACAGGGCGAAGGGAATATCTGGAAGAGCATCTTTCCGAGGCCTGAGCTGTCAAAAAGATGCCAAAAGCACTCAAAGATCTCGAAATTAGATTTAGTTGGATAGGTTCAAGGCAGTACGGCTGGGGGTGTAAATAAAAGTGTTGAGGCTTTGACTGGGAAGTTTGAAAAAGTGCTTGGATTTTGCTCCTCTGCAGCCTCAACACTTATATTCACACCCGCTTGTATCTCAACATTGACTTAAACTCGATAACTGGTCTAAAATCTTTGCTCTTTCAATCTACAAATGGAGCTCTTATGACCGGTGGCATTAGTCCAATAAGACTTGGTATAGAATGCGGATATATGGTTTTGTCCGGTTTGGAGGAGGCTTCAAAAGCATTCAGTTTGATTCTAGGTTCTCCTTTGATGACACTCATAGCGCTTGAGGAACAAGGTGATCAACGCTCTGCTGATGAGCTTTTAGTAGATTTGACGACTCGACTAGAAGGTATTTGGACGCGTTCTACGCCAAGAGAGGCTCGCAAGGAAGTTTCTACGTGTATGGGCTTATCCCTGAGATTGTTTTGCATGCTTTCGCGCCAGGATGAGCGGTTGGTAAATGCTTGGAATAGAGTCTTAGAGTTGCAACCTCCACAATCCAATCCTGCTATTCTGGCTCGTGCTCAGGGTGCTCTTGGGCTCGTCCTCAGTAGAACGGGGCGACGAGCAGAAGCGCAGTTGCATTTGGGTGAGTGCCGTGCGCTATTGCCACAGCTTCACCCTATGGAGCGAAGCTTCTTAGAGTTTTTTCAACCCTCCTTAGTAGCGGACCCAACAGAGCGCCTCAATGAAATGCTTAGGACTATGGATGGATTGCTTCCCGCGTGGGGAGATGCTGAAAATGATCAATTAGGTCCTCGCTGGGAATATCAAATGCTGAGAGTTTTCATATTAAGTGCTTTGCAGCGCTCCAACGAAGCGACCTCAGCTGTGTTGGATTTACAAGCGATGTGGGAGCCGGGAATTCAAGTCTCTGAGCAGTTCTGGAGAAATGTTGCAGAGATGGTCAGCTGGATGTTGCAATCACCACCACTACCACCTAAGGAGATTGATCAGCGCTTGCTAGCAATGGAAACTAGGGTTCGAGAGCCGGCAGTGCCTTATGCTGATTTTCAACGCAAAATCGTTCTCAATATGAAGTTTTTCATCTTCATGCAAAGAAAAGATTATGAGCTCGCAGTATCAGTGTATCGCGAATCAGCTGATATTGCACAACATGGGAAAGATCCGCAGCGTGGCATACAAGAGTCTCGACTTGCCGAGGCTTTCGTCTTAAGCCAAGTGGGTGGACATCAGGGAGAGGCTTTAGCTCTAGCTCAAGAGGTGGTTGCGTCCAGCAAAGAGATTGCAATGGGTGAAGAGCTTATGGCCTTAGGCCTGCTGTTGCAAATGCAGATATTACGTGAGTTAGGTCGACCTGAGGCAGGGCTGGATCTGCTTTTAAATCATTTAACACTTCTTGATCCGCTGCCAGACGATCATCCTTTGAGTAACCTGCTCATCTCCTCCTCGTATTCGACTTTAATGACTTTAAAAGGCCAGGATGTGGGACTGACTTATATTCAGAGCTTCCAATCTGCTCTTCGAGCTATGCCCAATCGACGATTGTGGCTGGCCAATATGCAATATGCGAGGGTGCAATATCTAGAGGATGCCAAGGAATATACGCAAGCACTGGCTGAGCTAGATAGTCTCTTAGCAGAAGTGAGCCAGTGGCCAATAGGTGGACCTCATGATCCTGACAATTTTAGGATGGGTGTTTTACCTACACGCATAAAGCTACTTGAAGCTCTAAATCGTTTGGACGAGGCGTTGCAAGTTTACATCGATGTCTTGAATACACAGCAACTGAGTTTTTCCCGAAGGTTGACATTGGTAACAGCTCTGGTCGACTCCTTAGTTCGCTGCAATCGCTTGGATGAAGCTTTGGATTTGATAGAGAGGAGTTGTGCAGAGCTTGCATCCATTCCAGAGGGTCATAGGTATGCAGCGGAGATTGAAATGGCTGTGGGGTTCATTCTGAGAGCGCTTCAGTATCCCGCTGCTTTGGATTGCTTGACAAGGATCCGAGATCATTTTGAACGTATTCGTGGAGCTGCGAGCAGTCTCATTCACTTGCAATGTCAAGTCGCAGATTATCATCTCAGCTGCCAAGTTTCAAGTGAAGCTCAAGTTGCCCTGCAAGGGGTCTTGGACTTGTTAGAGAGTTCCGCAGATGTTCCTTCTTTCACTAGGTTGTATGCTATTAAAACACAGGTTCGAGTTCTGATTCAACTCGAGCAGCTCGACTCCGCATCGCAGTTGCTCGCGCAAGCATTGGCTTCCTCTCATTTTAAAACATCGGAACGCGCTGATTTGCTTTTCATGCAAGCCGATATCTCAGGGCGTTTAGCTCGTCTGCCTGAAGCTTTGGAAGCTTTGAAGCAAGTCGTTGCAATGATGAAGGATGTTTCAGCGAGCACAGATAGGGACGAATGGGATTTTGCAGAATGCAGATTATCTGATGTGGCGCGTTCCTCGAAGAGCTTATTGCAAAAGCATGGATATCACGCAGATGGCCTCAGCATCCTTCGTGAGATGATTGAGAATTTACGTGCTATCCCCGCTGCAGAAGAAGTGCTTTTGAGCATGCTGGGCATTGAAGTTGAATATTTGATGGGACTAGGATTGGATACGGAGGCTGGGAGTGTTTGTGGAGAAAGCTCTGCATTGATGAGTCGGCTACCAAACGTCTCCATTTACACGCGCGACGAACTGACTTCGATGCAGATCGCAGTTTTGGGTAAACTGCACTTGCATGAAGCGGCGTTGCAATTGATTGATGGGATGCTCTCTTGTGAGTCGCTTAGCGCGTTTAGGCGGTTTCAGTGGATTGAGAGAAGAATCGCAACTCTGCAACTTTTGAACCGCCCTGCTGAGGCTTTGGCAGCGGTTGAAGGTGCACTGCATTCATTAGAAAACGCACCAGAGGAGCATTGGAGGAGTTCGACGCTTGTAGGGATGGCGCTTGAAATGCGCAAAGCTTCTCCCCTGGATCAAAATGTACAAGCTGCGCTTCTAAGGATCCGCGCAATTGTGGAAAAGTTCCCAGATCATAGCTATCTCTTGTATCAATTGGACAAGCCTATTGAGTCAGAAGCATAAACCGTTTTTTCTCTTCTAAGCTCTGAGGGGAATACGCGTCTCATTGTCGTATTAGGGATCGCTAGCTGTCGTGAACATGTAGTCTCATTTTCAATTTTCGAGCAATTTTTGCAGCTCTTTTAAGTTGGGCTTGAGGCCTGGCGTGTCGGGTAGGGGAAGTAGGCGCACAGGGTGTTTGAAAGAGGGCAGGTGCGCTGCGAGATGCGTGCGCACGGTGTTTAAGTTATGAGAGCCGGTGTCATCGCGCACAAATGCTGCCGGGCGAGCGCCAAACTCCTTGTCGGGCTGGGGCACGACAACCGCAGCAGTAATACCAGGAATATCCAGCAGGGCCTGTTCGATCTCTTCGGGGGAGATATTCTCGCCGCCTGAGATGAAGAGGCGGTCTTTGCGTCCAACAGCCACGAGGTTTCCTTCAGCATCGAGTCTTCCTGTGTCGCGTGTGGCAAACCATCCATCGTTCAATGCAAGAACTGGCACTTGCTTGGTTTCATCCCAGTAACCGGCAAAGAGGGTCTGGCCGCGCACGAGGATTTCTCCCTCTTCAGAAATTTTAAGCTCGCGATAGGGCAGGGGCTTCCCGCCCGAGAGCGTCTGTTGTCCTTTGCTCAGGGTGATGAGGGAACTCATCTCAGTCATGCCATAGGTGGGGCAGAGGGGCAGTCCGCGTTTCACGCCCTCTTCAAAAAGCATTTGTGAGATCGGTGCACCGCCGAGCAAGATGCAGCGGAGGTGTTTGGGGGTCTGTTCAGTTTGTAGCAGCCGGTAGAGCTGGGTGGGCACGAGGGAGAGGTGGGTGACGGGATACTCCTCTAGAATCTCGCTCAAGTTGCGTTTGGAGAGGAGGATGGCGCTTTGCGCTAGAAAGGTGCGGAAAAGGATGCCGATGCCGCCGACGTGGAAGAGGGGCAGAGATAGTTGCCACAGAGAATCTGATGTGAGTTCCAAGGCCTCGATCGAGCCTCGCGCGCTGTAGAGGTGGCTTTCGAGGCGGTGGCAGGCGATCTTGGGTATGCCAGATGATCCTGAGGTGAAGAGCATCGTCGCTAGAGTCTCCTCAATGAGTATGTTGGGAGTGGCGCAGCGTTTTTGCGTATCGATGTGCCATGTGCTGGGATCGACAAAAGCGTGGGCGCTGAGACGCTCAAGCAATGCGGGGATTTGCGCGCTGGGCTGGCGAAAGCTGATGGGGCAGGCCACGGCAGCTTGGCGAAAGAGGGCGAAGAAGAGTGCGATGGTAGGCAGATCGGTTTGTGCGATGAATGCGATGCGCTGTCCTGCTTCCACGCCGAGACTTTGCAAATGCGCGCAAAGGTCAGCGACAACTTGTTCCAACTCGCTATAGTTATATCTCCTCTCGTCGGTGATCACAGCTGTGCGCGTAGGCACTTGTTGCGCTGCAAGTGCAAGGGGACAAAGGATCTTAAGCATGCGCGACCTCGTGGAGTAGGTTGTAGTTCAGCGCGACCTTTTTAGGCGCATGTACGCAGCCATCTTTGAATTGCAGAGGCTCGATTAGGAGATCGTGCTCGAGAAAACGGTGGGTATCGAGCCCATGGGCTGTGTCTTGCAAACCAAGCTCTGCAGCTAGGTGCATGATGCCGAGGATACCGATCCCTGTCTCAAAGCTACTGCTCAGCACGATGGAAGACTTTGTTGCTGGGAGCGCAATTAGCGATGGCTTGATCACGAGGGCTTTGAGATGCGATGTCGCAGGGATCTCAGATAGTTCTAGCAGGCTTTCATCTAAGGCAAAGGGGAAGGGGAATTGCCCTAAGCGCTGGATTTCGCGCGTGGGCTCTTCGATGTAGGCGTAGCTTGGTTCGATCTCTGAAAAGAGTTCGGTAGTTTTGTCGAAGCTGAGTGCTCGATTCAGATCGATGCGCAAGTGAAACTGGCTTTGAAGTTCCAGGATGAGTTGCCTGGCTACTGCGATGGGCAGGTGTGCGAGTTTGACCTTCGCGGTCTTGTAGCCCGAACGCTTAGCTTGCTCAGCTTGGTTGCGAATCTCGTCTGGTGTTCCAGCGAGTAATGCGCAGACTGGGATAGGCTGCTGTGGCGTATGCCAAGATAGTGCGGATTGCAGCCCAAATTGCACGGAGGGAAATAGCGCTGGCAATGTCTCTCCCTTTAACGCAGCGGTCAGCTGCTCCAAAGCTTCTTTCAGTGTTTCGCGGCTGCGCCCAGGCAGGGGAGCGATTTCGCCCCAGCTTTTTCCCCCTTGAGCATTGTTGATCTCTAAGATCAACCCCTCCCGCTTCCCAAATGGTTGCAGAAGGGGCAAGGTGTACGCGAAAATCTTGTACTCTGTGAACTTCACAGCATCCAACCGATGCTAAAGAGGAGTGTGTAGAGCCAGGGGAGCTTGCCGGTATTAGCAAATAAGAGATGGAGCACCTTGGGATCTTCAGTTTGCATCATGGCTCGCATGAGCGGTATGGCTGGCAGCAGCGTGAGCAAAGTGAGCAGGATGAAGGGGTGCTTGTCGTAAAAGAACAGGCAGGGGATCACGATGATGCTTAAGCAAAAGATATACATGAAACGGCCAAATCCACGGCCAAAGCGCACAGGCAGGGTGCGTTTGTTGGCTTTGCGGTCCTCTTCCACATCGCGCATATTGTTGGCGTGAAGCACAGCCATGGAGAGCGCTCCCGGTGCGATGCCGGCGATGAAGGCTTCTTTGGAGAGTTCATGGGCTTGTAAGTAGTAGGTCCCAAGCACAGCGATGGGGCCGAAAAACAGGAAGACGAACATCTCGCCGATACCGAGATAGGCGAGTGGGTAGGGGCCGCCGGTGTAGAGCACGCCGAGTGCGATGGAAATCGCGAGCAAGAAGGCAAATGTTATCCCTCCCTTCCAGATGAGCACACAGCCAAGCAGGAAGGTTAGAGTGAAGCACAAAATGATGGCGCGTTTCATCGCTTCAGGTGTCACGAGGCCAGCTTGTGTGACGCGTAGGCTCCCTTTGCGCTGAGATGTATCGGCCCCTTTAAGGAAATCGTAGTAGTCGTTAGCCAGGTTAGTGCCAATCTGTATCCCCATGGCGGTGAGCAGTGTGCAGAGAAAGAGCCAAGGGGAGAAGTGGCCGGCACTGATGGCGATGGTGACCCCCACGAGCACAGGGCATGCAGATAGGATTAGCGTTTTGGGGCGTGTTGCCAGTGTCCAAACTTGTACGCGGTTCATATTGATTCCTAGGGTAGCTTAGGAAATTGAGAGAAATTGGGTTTGCGCTTCTCAAGAAAAGCGCGATGTCCTTCTTTAGCTTCTTCGGTCATGTAGAAGAGGAGTGTAGCGTTGCCAGCTAGTTCTTGCAACCCTGCTTGGCCGTCGCAGTCAGCGTTTAGGGCGGATTTTAGGCAGCGCAGCGCGAGCGGAGAGTGTTGCAGGATCTCTTGGCACCAAGCGACAGTGGTCTCTTCCAACTGCGCGTAAGGGACGACCGCATTGACGAGGCCCATCTCAAGTGCTTCCCTAGCGTTGTACTGGCGGCAGAGGTACCAGATTTCGCGTGCTTTTTTCTGGCCGACGATGCGCGAGAGGTAGCTGGCGCCAAACCCGCCATCAAACGAGCCGACTTTTGGGCCGACTTGGCCGAAAATCGCGTTATCTGCGGCAATCGTTAGATCGCAGACGACGTGGAGCACGTGACCTCCACCAATGGCATAGCCCGCCACCATCGCGATGACAGGTTTAGGGCAGGTGCGGATCTGTCTTTGAAAGTCGAGTACGTTGAGACGTGGGATCCCATCATCGCCCACATAGCCTGCATCGCCGCGGATCCGTTGATCGCCGCCAGAGCAAAAGGCTTGGCGTCCTTGTCCTGTGAGGATGATCACACCGATCTGTTTATCATCGCGCGCATTGTTTAAAGCGTGCGCCATCTCTGTCACGGTTTGAGGGCGAAATGCATTGCGCACCTCAGGACGATTGATCGTGATCTTGGCGATCCCATTAAACGTGTGATAGGTGATATCTTCGTAATCACCCGATCTGAGCCATTCAATTTGAGCCTGAGCTGTGCTCTGTGTGCTTGGCATAACAATCCTCCAACCAGTTTAAAATGTACTGTGCGCAGCGCTGTGGCTTTTCGAGCAGGAGTGCATGTGAGCACCCCTCGACTTTGCGCACATCGACTGAAGCTGGCAGTGTACTATACAGCTTTGCATATTGTAAATCCCGATCCCCGTACAAAAAGAGCGATGGATGGGGAAAGTGTGTGAATTGGGATTGATGCGCAAGGCCCCAAGCTTTCAAAATAGCAATCAGATCGGCTGGTCTTTGCTTTTTGCGCCGCTCGATCAAGGCTTGTTTTAAGATGGGATCTTGATTGAGCGTGCTAAAAACAGGTTGTGCGTACCAATTAGCTAAAAACTCTTCGATTGGCAGCTCTGCGATTTGCCTTGCCCACGCGAGATCGCGCCTTAAACGCTCCGCTTTTTCTGCTTCAGAGCTCAGCCCTGGATGCGCCGAGAGGATGATGAGCCTTTTTACAAGCTCTGGAAATTGCTGATGCAGACCCATGGCGACTCTACCGCCTAGCGAGTAACCGACTAGAGCGAAGGGCGCAAGTCCGCGCAGCTCTTCCGCAAATTGCGCGTCAAAATCAGCGGATAGCGACGGGGATTCGCCATGACCTGGAAGATCGTAAGCGACGCAGCAAAACTGCTGGTTCAATGCCCCTGTCACCGGTCGCCAATCCTCTTTAGTGCCCAAAAAGCCGTGGAGGAAAACTATTTTGGGGAGACGGTTGTCTCCTTCGATGCTGTAAGAGAGGTGAGGCATTGTTTAAGCTCGGCGCTGATTTGTTGATGAAAGAGCACATTGGCATGGCGCTCCGTCTGCACTTCGATGACTTGGGATTTTCTTTGCAGGAAGAAGTTGTCGAGAAGCTCATTGAGTTTGTTGCAGTTTTGTGGCTGTGCATAGGGGAGTGCAAAGAGTTCAGCGGCAGAGCGGAAGGTGAGGGAGTGTTCGTTGCAAAAATGGGTTTCACACACCTCGGGCGCTATGCTAGCGATCGGCATGAAATTAAAAATGCCGCCGCCGGCATTATTGACTACGATGAGGAGCACTGGAGAGGGGGTTTGCAAGAGTAGAGGCAGCGAATTGAGATCGTGCAAGAGTGTCTGATCGCCAACAATCGCGATCAAAGGCATCTGCACGCCATGCGCAATCCCCGCGATCGTGGCGATATTGCCATCGATCCCTGAGACGCCCCGATTGCCAAAAAGCGGTCCACAAGTAGTTTCAAGGGCAAAGAAGAGGTTGGTGTCGCGAATGGGCATGCTGCTTGCAAAAAAGTAAGCACAAGGGCGTTTGTGGTGGGTAGCCAAAGCATGCACGAGTCCCGGCTCTGTCAGCAGGTGTTGCCCAGCAAACAGCTGCTCCAAATGCTCATCGACTAGCGCTTCGCCCGCTTGCCAAAATAAAATAGCATCGCTTGAGCTTTGTGGGATTCTCTTGGCTATAAGTCCCGCAAAATGGGCTGGGGAGATGTTCAAGCGGTGCGTAACCATGTGATCGGGGTCTTGGCGCTGCTCGTGATCGGTGATCTGGAAATAAAAGGTGGGCGTCTTCGTGCGCAGCCATTCAGCCAGTGTTTTTGATACGAGGCGATTGCCGAAGTGGAGAATGGCTGAGACCTCTTGCTGATGCCCTGCTTTGAGCAGCTCGTCGAAATGCGCGATCACATGCGTATGTTTGCCAAGTGTACGCACTTGAGAAAGGATATCGGGAAAGATCGGCCAGTCGAGTTTTTCAGCCAGCTGCAAAATAGGCGTTGTATCTGTGCCTGGAGGAAGAGATCCTACGAGGATGAGCCCATGAGAGGTCTCTTGCAGCCTCTCGGCCCAGATGTCGAGAGTGTCGCTATCTAAAGTGGGCGTGCACTTTTCCCACTGCACAGGTGTTGCCTCGACAAAGGGGGCAGAGTCTTTGGGGAAAAGCGGCTCGCGGAACATGCAATTCAGATGCACAGGTCCAGGGTTTAGATGCGTTGCAGAGCGCGCCGCTTGCGCCACCGTTGTAGCAAAGTAGCGCGTAGGGATCTGTTCATCTGAACAAGGCAGATCGACTTGCCAGCGCACATATGTTTGGAAGAGCTTCACTTGATCGCAGGTTTGGTTAGCGCCACAGTCGCGCAGCTCTGCAGGGCGATCGGCCGTTAGCAGCAGCAAGGGTACGCGATCGAGACTGGCCTCCATCACCGCCGGCATCAGATTGGCTACAGCTGTCCCCGATGTGGAGATGATCGCAACCGGCTTGCCGCTGCTTTTAGCCAGTCCCAGTGCAAAAAAAGCGAGGCCGCGCTCATCGTAGTGCACGATGGTTTGAGCGCGTGGATTAGCTTCAGCTGCTAGCACCAGCGGTGTGCAGCGCGAACCTGGCGCGATACAAAATATCTCCACTCCCTGCATCACACATTGATGGATCAGCTGCCTTGCCGATCGTTCATTGACTGAGCCCACATCCATAAAGTATCACCCGCATTTTTTGTTCTGTTTCTTCCCACTCTTTCTCAGCTTGACTGCCCGCTACGATCCCAGCTCCCGCAAAAAGGTGGAGTACATGTCCGCGTAGCAAAGCGGAGCGAATTCCTATCGCCATATCAGCGCTATCCGATGCCACCCAGCCTAGCGGCGCGCCGTACCAGCCCCGATCAAACGGCTCAATGGCTTGGAGCAGCAGCAGCGCTTTTTGCTGCGGCGCTCCGCCAAGAGCCGGCGTGGGGTGCAGCACTTGGAGCAACCTCTCATCGCTGATGCCCCCTTTGAGTTGCGCGCGGAGGCGATTGTAGATATGCTGAACATTGGGCGTTTTTAAAACACGATCGTGCAGATCCCAGCACATCCCCTCGCATAGAGGGAGCAGCGCCAAATCTAAAAACTGCTTCACCAGAGCAAATTCCCGCCGCTCTTTAGGATTTTCTAGTAACTCTTGCTCCAGCGCGCGATCCTCTGCCTCCGTTTGTCCGCGCTTTCTTGTTCCAGCCAGTGCCTCCGTGCAGATCTCTTGACCTTGCCTTGTATAGAGTTTTTCTGGTGTGGCGCCTAAAAAGCTCGCTTGGGGGTGTAGCTGAAAACAGTAGAGCGTTGCACGCTCTGCCTTACCCTGAAGCCTTTTGACCATTTGCCAAGGCGAAAGCGCCCCTTTGAAGTGGAGCTCTTCCGTTCTTGCCAGCACAAGCTTCTCGATTTCCCCCCTCTCAATCCTCTGTAGAGCCTCCGCCACCATCTCTTTCCATTGGACGGAAGTGACAAACTCCCTGCGCGACTCTAAAATTGGCTGCAAAGCCTCAGTTGCGGTGTTTCGCGCGAAAATAAGCTCGCGCATCACAGCAGCGGACAGCTCTTCGCCGAGGGCATGGATGACCATCCGGTTGCGCCCATTTTCGCGCACCACATCAAAGCGTGGAAGCCAAAAGGCTGTCTGTGGAAAGCCGTTCCACCGCTTTTCTTTGCGCACTGGAGAAAACCCTACCCCGCCATAGAAGCGTATCCCCGGATGGGAGATCTGCGGCACCTCTGAGAGCGCTAAAAGGCTGCCTAAAGCTGCCCGTTCAACACCTGTCTCCCGCTCGCGCCAGTAGACTTTGGGATAGAGCGCTTGCTGAGATAACCAGCTCACCAGTTCAAAGTCAGGTAGCTCGATCTCGAGTCGCTGGAGTTCATAGCTCTGGCCGTTGATCTTCACTTCAGGCATTTTTTTCGCCAGTGTAGATCGTCACCATCCCGCCCGTTTGCGGATGGGCTTTTGCCTTGCGAAAACCCGCTCGACGCAGCATCCCGCAGAATTTTTCACCCGCTGGAAAGGTCTCCATCGTTTCATTCAGATAGCGATACGCGCTCCGGTTTTTCGAGATCCACCCACCAATACGCGGCAGCAGATGGCGTAAGTAAAATAGAAAAACAGGCTTTAAAATTCTGCTCTCAGGAAGTGTGCCCTCTAAGATCACGAGCTTTCCACCCGGCCTCAAGACGCGCAGAAATTCTAAAAGCGCTTTGCGCACATCGGTCACGTTGCGAATCCCAAACGAGATCGTCACACAATCAAAAGAGGCATCGGCAAATGGCAGCTCTAAGGCGCTTGCCACTTGAAAAGAAATCGCATCGGCATAAGGCTTGCCTTGCACCTTCTGCTTGCCAATCTCCACCATTTCAGCAGCTAAATCGATCCCCACCGCCCGCTTAATCTTGCCGCTCCGCTCCATCAAACAGATCAGCTGATCCGCCGTGCCCGTAGCGCAATCGAGCAGCTCAATTTCTTCTCGATCAGGCAGGAATTTGACCATAGCCTTGCGCCAATGTTGATCCAAACCCAACGTCATCACGCGATTCACGCGATCATAAGTCGGTGATATCTGATCAAACATCTTCCAAATCTCAACACGGGAAGGTTCTTGAATTTTAGTCATAGGCCAACCTCTTTAAAAGTCTGGATCTTATACCGAACCCATTTGATTTGTAAACATTTCTGCGCATAGATGTATTTTTGGGTTGAGGTGATTTGAAGCGTTGCGTATTCTTCCGCTTCAATCTATAGAATGCCATGTATTTAAATAACGAAATGGGAAGACAGTTCGGGAAGGGTGTTGCCCACTACCTGAGGGGGCGAAAAAACTATCCTGCTGAGTTATTTGATTGGATGAAGCAGCTTTGTCCCCCTTCGTTTACTTTCTTAGACTTGGCATGTGGGACTGGAATCGCAACGAAGCAGCTATGGGATGCTGGGTATCATCATCTCACTGGTTGTGACATCGATCCTGCGATGTTGCAAGTGGCCAAGCAAATATGTCTTGAAGTCACTTTTTTGCGCTCTGATGTGGCTCAGATGCCTTTTAAAGACGCTGCTTTCGATTGTGTGACGATCTTTGGAGCGTTTCACTGGTTTTGCGAGCCGAATGCTATCCAGGAAATGACCCGGATTCTGAAACCGGGAGGATTGCTTTGGGTGGTGAATAAAGACGATTTAAGCCCCATTGACGTGGCTTATATCCGTTGGCTCCAACAAGCTTCAGGGAGTTCTCTTAGTGATCCTAAGCAAGGCTACCATCCAGCAGCTATGCTGCAAACCTGCCGCTTTGAGATTGTGAGTACTCGCGAGTGGGACTCGCGAGAAGTGTTTACCTTGGAAGAAGCGCTTAGTTTCTGCCAATCGATCGGCGCATGGAATGGCCTCACTGCAGAGCAAAAATTGCAATGCGCGCCAAAAATTTCTGAATTTCTAGCGCCCTGGATGAAGCAAGGGGAACTTATGCGTCCGATTCGCACCCGTTGCGTTTTAGCTAGGGCTCTGTAAACTTAATTTTTGCAAGTCTTTGACTCATCTTTTCCCACCCTGCGTCGTACTCGCGCTTAACAGCTTGCTCGAAGATGCCAGCGCGCTCCGCACTTAACAGGGCAGAAAAATCTGAGCGCAAATACTTAGAAAATTAAGTTTACAGAGCCCCAGGGCTGCGTTATAGAGAGGGGATGGAGCAACCCTCTTTAGATCCTCGTCAACAATTTGGCTGCGCGGTCGACCATTATGCCAATGGGAGAATCGGGTATGCAGCTGAGCTTTTTGAGCTGCTTAAACAGAGCTGCCCCACCACGGGTGCACTTTTAGATTTAGGTTGCGGAACAGGTATTGCTACTAAGCAATTATGGGATTGCGGATACCGCAATCTTGTTGGGTGCGATGTCGATCCAGCTATGCTCGCCGTGGCTAAACAGGTTTGTCCAGATGTGAGCTGGATCTGCGCAGAAGCTTCTGCGCTACCCTTTGAGAGTGCTGCGTTTGAGGTTGTTGCACTCTTTGGCTCTTTCCATTGGTTTTGCCATGCGGCTGCGATTCAAGAGATTCGCAGGGTATTAAAACCTGGCGGTCTGATTGTGGTGGTTAAGAAGCAGGAGATCGGCCCCTTTTTTGATGAGTACTTTGCTTGGCTTGAACAAGTGTCGGGACAAGTGCTCGACTTTCCGAAAGAAAGATACCGTCCGATGCAAAAGTTGAAAGAACAGCGTTTTGAAATTGTAAGCCAGCGCAAATGGCACTCCCATGAGAGCCTCACAATGGATCAAGCGCTGAGTTTTTGCCAATCGATCTACGCCTGGAATTCTCTTGCTCAAGCGCAAAAAAAATTGGTAGCACCTAAGCTTTCAGACTTTTTAGCGCCTTGGATCATAGAGGGGCAGTTCATCCGCCCCATTCAAACCCAGATGCTAGTAGCACAACCTTTTTAGCCCTTGCGCTTGCGCTCGTTTTCATTGAGCAGGCGTTTGCGCAGGCGGATGAAGTTGGGGGTCACTTCGACGAGTTCATCGTCTTCAATGAAGTCGATCGCTTGTTCGAGCGAGAAGGTGCGCGCTGGAGTCAGGATGATGTTTTCATCGCTGCCCGAGGCGCGGACGTTGGTGAGCTGTTTGCCACGGGTGACGTTGACTACGAGGTCGTTGTCGCGGCTGTTTTCACCCACAACCATCCCTTCGTAGACCTCTTCACCAGGGGAGACGAAGAGGGATCCGCGATCTTGGATGCTGAAGCAAGCGTAGCCTGTGACTTTGCCAATGCCGTTGGAGATGAGCACTCCGCGTGTGCGGCGTGGGATGGCGCCTTTGAAGGGCGCGTAGCTGTCGAAGATGGAAGTCATGATTCCGAGGCCGCGTGTGATGGTGAGAAATTCGTTGCGGTATCCCATCAAACCACGTGTAGGCACGAGGAATTCAAGGCTTGTGATGTTGTGCTCATTGGTGTTGAGTGAGCGCATCTCCCCTTTGCGCCTGGAGATCTCTTCGATCACAGAGCCTGAGAACTCTTGAGGGACTTCGATGTGGAGTTGCTCTAAAGGCTCATGTTGCGCGCCTTCGATCTCTTTGAGGATAACCTGCGGTTTGGAGATGCAAAATTCATAGCCTTCGCGGCGCATCGCTTCGATCAAAACTGCTAAGTGGAGCTCACCGCGGCCGCAGACGCGCGCGGCGTCATCGCGGAAGTTCTCGTCGATTTTGAGCGAGATATTCGCTTTTTTCTCCTGGATCAAACGGTCGCGCAGTTTGTTCATGGTGACGTGCTTGCCGTCTTTGCCGACAAACGGGCCATTATTGACCATGACTTCTACCGAAAGTGTTGGCTCTGCGAGTGTGATAGGAGGCAGTTGGACGATGTGATTGGGATCGCAGAGCGTATCGCCGATCGAGATGTCTGGAATGCCTGAGATGCTGATGATGTCGCCGACGCCACCCTCTTCGATCTCGATCTTTTTCAGGCCGTGATAACCTTCGATGCGCACCACTTTATGCTGCGTCGGGTGTCCGGTTTTATCAATGCGCGTGATATTCTGCCCTTTTTTGATAAACCCCTCGAGGACGCGGCCGCAGGCTTGTCTGCCGACGTAGTCGTCGTAGCCGAGCGTGGTGGCTTGCATGAGGAAGGGGAGTTCGAGGTTGCCAGGAGGATAGGGAACAGCTTTGATAATGAGCTCGAATAAGGGGCGCATATCGACTCTGGGATCTTTGAGATCGAGCGCAGCAAAGCCACCCAAGCCAGAAGCGTAGCAAATCGGGAAATCGAGTTGCTGATCGTTTGCGCCAAGCTCGACAAAGAGATCGAAGGTGAGGTTAAGCGCGCGATCAGGATCAGCGTGTGGGCGGTCGATTTTGTTGAGAATGACAATTGGGCGCAGACCGAGTTTGAGGGCTTGCGAAAGCACAAAGCGGGTTTGCGGCATCGGTCCTTCCTGGGCGTCGACGAGCAAGAGGACGCAGTTGACCATGCCGAGTACGCGTTCCACCTCGCCCGAGAAGTCGGCGTGGCCAGGCGTGTCGATGATGTTAATCTTAAAGTCTTCAAAGTAGATGCTCGTGTGCTTAGCAAAGATCGTGATCCCGCGCTCTTTCTCTTGTTCGTAGCTGTCCATGACGCGTTCAGGAATCTTCTCATTATCGCGAAAGACATTCGACTGCTTGAGCAAGCTATCGAGCATCGTGGTTTTTCCATGGTCGATGTGGGCGATAATAGCGATATTGCGGATCTTTTCTGGCTTAAACATAGTATCTCTTTGTGAGTGAATAGGAGGAGACTATAGGGGAAAAACGATATACGCACAAGGTGTTTACAGTATTTTTGAACCTATTTCTCGGTTCGCCCAGGTGGGAGAGACTGCCTGCAAATTTTTTCTATTAACCCGAGCCCCAAGCAGGTTGTCACCTATTTGGGGCTCGGGTTAATATACTGCTCCCGGCTCAATCTTGTGAATTTTTTTCGACATCTTTTGAGTCCTGGCAGCCGCCTTCGCGCTCGCTAGCTGCCAAGGAGATTGCGTCGCGCTCCAGGCGGTTACCAGGACTCAAAATCTTGTCGCCAAAATTCGCAATCTTGGACCGGGCGCAGTATAACTTGCAAGCATTAGTCATAATCATTAGTTTGAAATTTGTATGGGGTCGTCCCTTTTTTGAGTCATTGATGATGAGTATGATCTTTTCTTTGAGTAGATGGGTGTCCGTGGCCGCGGCGCTCCTTATTTTGTATCCTATGCTTATGTATTCCGAGGAAACGGTTGAGCTGGTCTCCTACCAGTTTGATTCGCAGCAAGTGGAAAACTACCATCATCACAGCTCTAATCTCGAGCCGCTCTCCGAGCTGATAGCAGGTGGTTTTTTTGCCCATGCTGAAAGTGTGTTAGATGTGGGCTGTGGAGTGGGGAATATGGCAGCGCTGCTTGCTACAGAGCTGCCAGAATGCGCAGTGGTTGGGTGTGATATTTCTGAGTCGATGATCGCTCTTGCTAGCCAGCATTATCAACTTCCCAATTTATCTTTTGTTGAAGAGGATGCCAGGCGCCTGGGGTTTGATCGGCAATTTGATCGCATTATTTCGTTTAATTGCTTGCACTGGGTGGATGATCAGCCCAGGGCACTGCGGCAAATCTACGCTAGTTTAAAGCCCCACGGCAAGGCGCTCATCGTAGCAGCTCCAGAAGCTTCCAATGATGATTTTAAACGGGTCTGCCGCAAAGTCATTATCTCGATGAAGTGGGCGCCCCATTTCATCAACTTTAAGACGACCCATTCGTTTCATACGATGAAAGAATATAAGAAATTATTGAGCCGCACGGGCTTTAATATTGAAAGAATGGAGCAGGTTCCCCAAGAGATGACGTTTCCAAACAGGGAAGCCTTAGAGAGCTTTTTAAGCGCTGTATTGACCCCTTTGGCGCATCTATCCGCGCGCAGACGACCCACATTCTTAAATGATTTTTACAAACAGCTGGTAAAAGATGGCAACGTGGACGCTGACGGTGTGGTCCATATCCATTACGATCAGATCGAATTTGTAGTTTCCAAAAACTCTATTAACCCGAGTCCCAAATAGGTGACAACCTGCTTGCTGTGGCTTCGCCATATCGATTTTCGCTCGGAATCCTTCGTATTCAAGAATGTTATTCCTCGCAAGAATCAATCAGGCTTTGCCTCGCAGCGCATTTTGTCACCTATTTGAGGCTCGGGTTAATAATTAAAAAAGTCGTGCGTGTGCCTGAATTCTTTATTTGTGGATAAGGATTTAATACGCTATATTCTTGCCCAATTTTCCGAGGTGGGACATGCAAATTGTCACAGAAGAAGAGAGCAAACGCGAGATCCCAGAGGCTTCTTCTGGACACCTCATGGAGTCCAAAACTTCTCAGCTCGACGATATTTTACGCGAAAAGCTCGAGCTAGCCTTTCACAAGCAAACTTCCACAGTTGTTCTGCACGACATCGCTAAGATTGCCTCTGAGCATTCGCCGGTCGACCTGGCCTACGCGGCGGCGCGCCTGCCGCCCCATGCCCGCCCTGTGATCTATGAAAACTTGACTGGGATCGAAGCGAAGATCAATTTTATGGTCAATACCGACACGCGTACGCGAGTGGCTGTGCTGCGCCGGATCAGCGATGACGAGGTTAAGAAACTTGTGGAGCAGATGCCGCCCGATGAGGCGGTAGAAGTGCTGGAGAATATCACGGAGCGCAGGTTCCGACGGATTGTCGATATGCTCGAGGCGAGCAAGGCGCTGCGCATTCGCGAGATCAAAAAACACGAGCGCAATACGGCCGGGCGTCTGATGACCAATGAGTTCTTTGCCTTTACCATGGATGTGACCATTGGCGAGGCGGCTGCGCATATTCGCGACAACCCCGGCATCGACTTGACGCAGCAAATCTTTGTCTTGGATCAAAAAGGGGTGCTGCAAGGCGTGGTCCCTTCGCGCAATTTGATTGTGAACCCTGAAGAGCTCTCGCTTAGGCATGTGATGAAGCCTGCTTTACACAAGGTGACGCCTGATGCTTCGCGCGAAGAGGTGGTGGATATTGTCGATCGCTACAAGATTCCAGCGCTGGCTGTAGTGGGGGAAGAGGATCGTTTAGTCGGTGTGATCACCAACGAGGATGTGCTCGATGCCATGGAGGATATTGCTGATGAGACGATTGCGAGCATGGCGGGAACGGCGGAGAAAGTGAGTGAAGATGAGCCCTTGCTCAAGCGTCTTCTTGCAAGAGCGCCGTGGCTTGTTGTGACGATGATCGCTGGTTTGATCAATGTAGGTGTGATGTCGTCGCTACAAGGGTATGCAGGAGGGATGCTGACATTTGTGCTTTTCTTTGTGCCGCTCATCACCGGGATGTCGGGCAACATCGGGATCCAGTGCAGTACGATTCTTGTGCGTAGTATGGCCATCGGCGTGCTTTCGATGGGCAATAGAGGGGAAGCGATTCTCAAAGAGCTCACGATTGGACTGACAACCGGAACGATTTTTGGAGTATTGAGTGGCTTTCTCGTCTATGCCTTGGATTTTGCAGGTGTTTCCGCACTGCACATCAGTCCAGCGATTGTCGGATTGATTGTGGGCACCGGGCTGATGGGAGCTTGTTTAGCAGGCACACTGCTAGGCGTTTTTTCACCCCTCTTTTTTGCTAGAATTGGGGTTGATCCAGCCGTGGCATCGGGTCCGATTGTGACGGCATTTAATGACTTCCTCTCTATGTCAATTTATTTTTTGATTGCAGTCGGTCTAAGTGCGATCTTTTGGTAGATTAATTCTGCTCAATCGCGTAAAATTGCGAGGTAAATCCACCTCTCTTGAGCATGGAATTTTGTTGCGCTTAAGGGGTGGCTTAAATATAGTTCGGGAAGGGTCTATTTTACCCATTTACGATGACGCAAAAGACGAACAAACAGATCCAGGATTTGCTTTCCCAGTTCTTAAGTCAGATGGGAATGAAGCACCGCGATCGACCCGATTTGATCTTAGCGGCATGGCCTGAGGTGATTGGTGAGAAACTTGCCCCGATGACGCGCGCTGTTTCGTTTGAAAGCGGCATTCTGACGGTCAAGGTGAACAATTCGACACTTTATAGCTTGCTAGCACAACATGAGCGAGCACGGCTTCTGAAGTGTCTACAGGAAGAGTTTCCTGCTGTGGTGATTAAAAACATTCACTTTCGCCTAGGTTAAGCTAGCAGCGAGAGGATAAATTTAGAGATAGAAAGGTATGACGACGATGACCAAAGAGAATGAATACGGCGCCAGTTCGATTACGGTTCTTGAAGGGCTTCAAGCGGTCCGAGAGCGTCCCGGGATGTACATTGGGGACACGCAGGTAGGTGGATTGCATCAGCTCGTCTACGAAGTTGTCGACAACAGTGTCGACGAAGCCTTAGCTGGACATTGCAAACAAATCACGGTTGTCCTGCACAAAGACAATTCTGTTTCGGTAGAAGACGATGGCCGCGGCATCCCTGTTGGTCGTCACGAGAAAGAGTCGCAAAAACAAGGTCGCGATGTCTCAGCGCTTGAGGTCGTCATGACGATCTTACACGCGGGTGGCAAGTTCGATAAGGCGACATATAAAGTTTCAGGCGGTTTGCACGGCGTGGGTGTCTCCTGCGTGAATGCGCTGTCTAAATCTCTGATCGTCGAAGTCCACCAGAACGGCATGGCCTATGAAATGGGGTTTGCGCGTGGCAAAGTCAGCCATCTCCTCAAACAGCTCGGCGAGACATCAAAACACGGCACTAAAGTGACGTTCCTGCCCGATGATTCGATCTTCACTGTGACCGTTTACGATTACGACATCCTTGTCAAGCGTCTGCGCGAACTAGCCTTCCTCAATCGCGGCTTGAGCATCACTTTCCGCGATGAGCGCGACGCTGTTCCAAATGAGGTGACTTTCGCTTATGAAGGGGGGCTCAGATCGTTTGTCGAGTACCTCAATGAGAATAAGGTGCCGCTGTTCCCAAAACCCGTTTACATCTTTGGCTCCAAAGAGACGCACGACGGTGTGGTGGAGTTTGAAGTGGCTATGCAGTGGAACGACACCTATCAAGAGAATTTGCACTCTTATGTTAACAATATTGCGACCCGCCAAGGGGGTACGCATGTCATTGGTTTCAACACGGCGCTCACACGCGTACTCAACCAGTATATTAAAGGGCACAACCTTTTAAAGAGCGACAAGATCGGTGTGCAGGGCGACGACATGCGCGAGGGGCTCACAGCTGTTCTTTCTGTCAAAGTGCCTAACCCACAATTTGAAGGGCAGACTAAGCAGCGCCTCGGCAATAGCGATGTAGCTTCGATTGTGCAGCAGATCGTAGGGGAGGAACTGGCGACATTCCTCTCAGAAAATCCTGTCATTTCACGCATGATCGTGGAAAAAGCGATTCTGGCAGCGCAAGCGCGTGAAGCGGCGCGCAAAGCCCGCGAATTGACCCTGCGCAAAACCGCCCTGGATAGCTCACGCTTGCCTGGTAAATTGACCGATTGCCAAGACAAAGACCCAGCTGTTTGCGAGATTTATATCGTTGAGGGAGATTCTGCGGGTGGTTCGGCCAAAACTGGGCGCGATCGCAGATTCCAAGCGATTTTGCCGATCCGCGGTAAAATTCTTAACGTAGAGAAGGCGCGCCTCGAGAAGATTCTACAAAACACGGAAGTATGTGCGATGATCGCAGCCTTCGGTTGCGGAATCGGGCAAGACAATTTCTCACTGGAGAAGTTGCGCTACCACAAGATCATCATCATGACGGATGCCGACGTTGACGGATCCCACATTCGCACCTTGTTGCTGACATTTTTCTATCGCCATATGCCAGCGCTGGTGGAAAACAATTTTGTCTACATTGCGCGACCGCCGCTCTACCGCGTCACGCGTAAAAAAGTCAGCCGCTACATCCACTCAGAGAAAGAGATGGATGAGTACCTGCTGAGCTTAGGTTTGAGTGATGTGCACATCCGCTTGACCGGCCACACCGACTTTTTAGCTAAAGCTGAAGTCGAGATCCTGATTAAAGCTGTGCGCGATGTCGAGATCTTCATGTCATCGGTCGAACGCAAAGGGATCCCTTTCCGCGAGTTCATCAGCGCTAAAAATGAAGCGGGGCTCCTGCCGCGCTTCCAGATGAAAATTGGCGATGATTATCGCTTCGTCTACTCAGAAACTGAATTTGTCGAAGTCAAGAAGACCGATGAAGAACTGCAGCGCAAAAGGCATGAAGAGAAATTAGCGAGCATTCCACCTGAAGAGCAGACCGATGAGATGCGCGAGTTCCGCGTCAAAAGTTTGCCTTTCATGGAACTCTATGAGCAGAGTTCGCTGGACGATCTCAAGATGCGCCTGGCCAATTACAACTTCTCATTGGATCGCTACATCGTCTCCGATGGCAAACTCTTCGACATCGTCGATGAAGAGCAGCATGAATTCCCTGTACACAACCTCAAAGAGGGGATCGATTACTTCCGAGTTAATGGGCGCAAAGGGATCGAAATCCAACGCTACAAGGGTCTTGGTGAGATGAACGCCGACCAGCTCTGGGAAACGACCATGGATCCGGCGAAGCGCACACTTTTGCGCGTGACGATTCCCGATGCGATTGCCGCCGATCACATGTTCACCATGTTGATGGGAGAAGAAGTACCGCCACGCCGTGCCTTTATTGAGCAGCACGCTTTGTCAGTTAAGAATTTGGATATTTAACCTGGGTTGTTTGACATGTCCTACACAAAAGATGAAATCATCCTCCCGCGCAATGTTGAAGAAGAGGTCAAGGAAAGCTACCTACGCTACTCGATGTCGGTGATCATTTCGCGCGCTCTTCCCGATGTGCGCGATGGTCTGAAGCCCTCTCAGCGCCGCATCCTGTTCGCGATGCGCCAACTCAACTTAGGTCCCGCTTCCAAGCACAGAAAGTGCGCCAAGATTTGCGGTGACACCTCAGGTGACTACCATCCGCACGGGGAGACCGTGATCTACCCGACGCTGGTCAGAATGGCGCAAGATTGGGCTATGCGCTATCGCCTGGTCGATGGACAGGGTAACTTTGGATCGATCGACGGCGACCCCCCAGCTGCGATGCGTTACACCGAAGCCCGCCTGACACACTCCTCGATGGCTTTGATGGAAGATCTCGAAAAAGACACCGTCGATCTCGTCCCCAACTACGACGAGACAAAGACGGAACCCGTCGTCTTCCCCGCTAAGCTGCCGAATTTACTTGCTAACGGCTCTTCTGGCATTGCCGTGGGTATGGCGACCAACATTCCACCTCACAACCTCAATGAGCTGGTCCAAGCCACCGTGCTGGTGCTTGAGAACCCCCAAACGACCATCGAACAGATCATGGAAGTGATGCCAGCGCCCGACTTCCCCACAGGCGGGGTGATCTGCGGTTATCGCGGCGTCAAAGAAGCCTTCCACACAGGTCGCGGTAAAGTGATCCTGCGCGGCGTGCTCCACGTCGAAGACCTAGACTCTAATGGCGATCGCCAACGGATTGTGGTCGATGAGATCCCCTACAACGTCAATAAAGGCGAGCTGATCAAAAAGCTGGCCGATCTCGTCAATGACAAAGCGATTCCAGGCGTCTCTGACATCCGCGACGAGTCTGACAAGCAAGGGATGCGCATTGTGCTTGAACTCAAGCGCAACGAAATACCCGATGTGACGATCAACCAACTCTTTAAATTCACCGATCTGCAAGTCACTTTCGGCTGCAACATGCTCGCTCTCGACAAGGGTTTGCCACGCGTCATGAACGTCAAGCAGATGATCGCTGCGTGGATCGAGCACAGGATCGAAGTGGTGCGTCGCCGCACGCGCTTTGAGCTAGCGAAAGCTGAAGCCCGCGCGCATATCTTGGAAGGTTATCTCAAAGCCCTCGATCACCTCGACGCTGTTGTCAAATTGATCAGAGCCGCTGAAAACCGCGATGCCGCGCGCACAGAATTGATCGCCAAATATGCCCTCTCTGATCGCCAAGCCAATGCAGTCCTTGATCTACGCCTCTACCAACTCACCGGCATGGAGCGCGAGAAGATCGAGAATGAATACAAAGACCTGCTCGAAAAGATTGCCTACTACCGCTCCGTTCTAGCTAGCGAAACACTTGTGCGCGGCATCATCAGCGATGAGCTGGCAGAGCTTAAGAAACACCATGGCTCAGATCGCAAAACCAAGATCATCGCAGCAGAAGGGGAGTTCAATATCGAAGATCTGATCCCTGATCTACCTGTGATCATCACCATCTCAGAAGACGATTACATCAAACGCATGCCCGTCGACACCTTCCGCGAGCAACGTCGCGGCGGTCAGGGTGTGATTGGAGTGGAGATGAAAAAAGAGACCGACATTCTTAAAGATATCTACGTCGCTTCTACCCATGACTACCTCTTGATCTTCACAACTTTGGGCCGCTGCTATTGGCTCAAAGCTTGGGAAGTGCCTGAAGCTAACCGCCGCTCCAAGGGCAAACCGCTCATCAACCTCCTCGAGGACATCCGTCCTGAAGAGAAGATCGCGACTGTGCTGTGCGTGAAGAACTTTGAAGATGCAGCATATATCCTGCTTGCAACTCGTCAGGGCGTCGTGAAGAAAACAGAGCTTTCAGCCTTCAGTTCGCCAAGGCGCAAAGGGGTCTTTGCGATCAATATCGACGAAGGGGATGAGGTGATCGCTGCACGCCTGACCCACGAAGGGGAGCAAGTGATGCTCTTCACACGCAATGGGATGGCTGTGCGCTTTGATCAGGCCCTTGTACGCTCCATGGGGCGCGTAGCACGTGGTGTCAAAGGCGCTACGCTCAAAAACAAAAACGATGCAGTTGTCTCTTGTGAAGTGGTTAAAGCGGATGCCAACGTCCTAGTTGTTTGCGAGAAAGGTTACGGCAAACGCTCGCTTGTTGAAGACTTTAGACAGACCAACCGCGGAGGCAGTGGCGTACGCTCGATCATCGCAAGCGAACGCAACGGCCTGGTCGTTGGTGCCATCAAAGTCATCGATAACGATAGCGTCGTGCTGATGTCCAACACAGGACAAACTGTACGCATCAATATGAAAGATGTGCGCGTGATGGGCCGTTCGACCCAAGGCGTGCGCCTCGTTAACCTCCACGAAGGGGACCACCTCGTGGGTGTTCAGCGCATCGAATGCATGGAAGAGGAGAAGGTTTGAAAAAGCTGGGCAGATTCATCACCTTTGAAGGAGGCGATGGCGCAGGCAAGACCACCCTTATCGAGTCCGTCTATCTGCACCTCGCGTGCTTGGGAGCCAATGTGCTCAAAACACGCGCTCCCGGCGGCACAGAGGCGGGTCAAGAGATCCGCCAGGTGATTCTCACGCCCCGCTCCGGTGGCCTCTCCAAACGGTGCGAGTTGCTCCTCTACCTAGCGGATCGTGCTGAGCACGTCGAAGCTTTTATCCGCCCCGCCCTCAAAAACAATAAGATCGTGCTCTGCGACCGCTACAACGACTCCACCCTCGTCTACCAGGGCGCCGCGCGCGGTTTCGATGAGAAGTGGCTGCGCAAGCTGCTCTCGTTTGCAACAGACGATCTCACACCCGACCTCACCTTCTACCTCGACGTCGATCCCGCCATCGGCGTAGCGCGCACCCTGCGCAGCCGCGGCGCTAAAGATCGACTCGAAGCAGAAAGCTTAGCCTTCCACCGCAAAGTACGCCTTGCCTATCGCGCCATCGCCAAAAAAGAGCCAAAACGCGTCCAGATCATCGACGCCAGCCTCCCACCTGATGAGGTTTTTGAGCAAGTGAAGAGGAGAATCGATGCCTTTCTCTACCCTCGTCGGAAATGAACTCGCTAAAAGCGCGCTCACACGTATGCTGGAAGCTAAAACTGTGCCCAGCACGCTTTTGTTCTCTGGCCCAGATGGCGTCGGCAAGCACAAGTTTGCTCTAGCCTTCACCTGCGCCCTTTTCGGCTCAGGACACACTCCCAAACTGCTCTCGGGCAACCATCCCGACCTCCACATCCTCCTGCCCGAAGGCAAAGGGGTCATGCACCCCATCGAAAGCATCCGCCAGACGATCGCTGAAACAGGGCTTCCACCCTTTGAGGCCCCTGCCAAAGTCTTTGTGATCGATGAAGCCCATCAGATGCTCCCCTCCAGCAGTAATGCCCTGCTCAAAACCCTTGAAGAGCCGCCGCCAGGCACCTACTTCATCCTGCTTTCCAGCCAGCCTGAACTCATGCTTCCCACGATCCTCTCTCGCTGCCGCAAAATCCCTTTCTTTCCCATCCCGCAAAAACAAATAGAAGAGTGGGTCAGCGCGCAAGGGGAGATCCCACCAGCGCGAGCCAAACAGATCGCCTTTCTCGCCCATGGATCGCTTGCGCGTGCACATACCCTTTTGCAAAACGTCGACTCCCTCATCAAACCCTTCCTCAAAGAGTTCTTCAGCCTCCGCTCCAAGGCCGATTATCCCCGGTTGCTCAAACTGTGCGAAGAGCTCGAAAAAAGCATAGTTGACGCTGAGGAGAGCTTTGATCCCGAGCCCCTCCTCGACGAGCTTTTCGCTTGGATGCGCGATCTCCACCTCCTCAAAAACAATGCCCCTGAGCATATCTACCACCTCGAAGCCTTTGCAGAGCTCAAAGCGGGCAGTGAACACCCCCTTCCCTCCCTCGAACTCTTTTTAGACGAGATGCTCAAATCTCGCCTAGCCTTGCAGCGCCACGTCAAGCTGCGCCACGTGCTCGAGCGCCTGTGGCTTTGCACACTGGTTTAACCTTCCCTAAAGTCACTGCAATTGAAAATTAAAGTTGGTGCTGAGTATAATCCACCGCAAAAATGTAGCAGTTAGGGCGCAATGGCAAGTAGCGTAAGTCTGAGGATGGCAAGTGCAGATGGTCGCTCAAGGCTTTCTTTAGCGTCAGCGACTCGAGCCATGCCTTCAACGTATACAAGCGTGGTATCTGCACTCGCTTCCCCAAAAGTGTTGGCTGATAGTTCTTCTCTGGGTGGCTATAGGGGAGTTCCCGATCCTTCTAAAGTGTACGAGCGCCTAAGGCATTCAGGCTGTTTCAGCGTGTTCACACGCGAGCATAGCCTCCCTTCCATCGCTTCATTCCCCAGTCCGGAAGCATTACGTTGCTTTCTAGAGAATTTGGCTTTAGCACCGATCAGTGTCAAATTATGTAAGTGGTATGGAGAAGGTTTTGCAGCTACAGGTGATCCTGATCTTTTAGCTCGCGCAACCATGTGTTTTCAAAGGAGCGCAGAATTAAAGCGAAGTTTAGATCCCCACTGTTCTGAAGAGCGGCATTTACAACGCTTAGCTGACAATAGAGCAAGATTAATGATCCTGCATGCAGCTGCATTATTGAATCGCAAAGATTACGTAGGTATGTCGCGGTGTTTGCAAAGCTTGACGGATGAGCAGGGGCTCTTCGCAGGTAAATGTTCAGCGCGTCTGTATTTGCTCTCGAGTATTTTGCAAGAATTTGTAGGTTTACCCACTAGCATATTTCAACACACCCAGATGGGTTTGACCGCGTTGCAAGATAGGGGTGAACTTCTACTGGAGCTCAAGCTTCATTGGCAACAGGCTTTCTATTATATGCTTCAAAAAGAAGTTGATAAGGCTTGTCTTGCTTTTGAGAAAGCGATCGCTGCCGCCGATCAATTACAATCTCCGACTTTTGGGCACGATACATTGGAAGCTGCGGAACTTTTGCCTTACCTGCATTTTGGCAGAGGAATCGCCCGTATCGCACAAGGAGATTTTCATGAGGCGGGGGAAGCCTACACTCAAGGCATCTTTTGTATGCTGCCAAGTCAGAGAGATACCATGGTGCATAAAATGCTCTATTGGGCCAAAGGGGAGGTGTTATTAAGGCAGAACCGCCCAGATGAAGCGCTCCAGCTCCTCAACGAAGCACTGTGTTTATTTATCCCCACTGCGATTGAAGCGCAGAATCTCGTGGATGGTATGATAAGGCTACTGATGGGGGATATCCATAGAGCTCGCAGCGATGCTGCTGTATTAGCCGGAAGTGATGAGCAGAGTATACGCGAGCTTCGCACAGGCGCCAATGATCATTATCACGCAGCTCTAAAAGCTCTCGAGGGGCAACAAGGATGGAATTCTTTGAACGCATGGATCAATCTTGGATATGCCAGAAATCTCCTTGCGATGGGGGTTAAGGATGAAGCTTTGACGCGATGCTTAAAAGCATGGCATGCGGTGGAGTATATTGATGGGGAAGAGGCACTACAAGCGCAGGTCCAATTTTGGCTTGGTGAAATCTACAATTCAAACAATGGCGGTCCAAATGCGCAGAAATGCTATGCAACTGCGCATGCAAAGTTAGGTGTGATTAAAGCTGGGCATGAAGAGCTCAGGGCCATGCTGGCTGCTCGTTATACGCCACCCTCTGTTGGCGCAGCTCTTTCTGCGCGAACCAGACACACCGCTGCATCATCTGATCGAAGAGAAGGGCAAAGAGCTTTCTCCTTGGCTTTTTCAGGGGTAGCAATGCCTACCTCCGTTACTGGGAAGCGCGCTGTACGCTCCTTTTCGATGGAGGCTGTCGGTCCTGAGCTTTTAGATGACTCAGCTTTGGCAGCAACTGCAAGTTATTCGCCCAGGTCAGGTTCCCGGTCTACACGAGTTCCTCAACTTGCTATGGCTCGAGCTGCCGCAGCTGAACAGGGAAAAGATTCTCCGCACACAGCGTCTGGGCCGCCTAAACCTCCGCCAAGAGCAGATGCAGACACTTTACTTCCCGTTTCCGTCGATCTAGCAGCCTCTTCTCCGCTCCAAGCAGGGGCATTGGACCCAGCGCTTAGCGGTTCTACTGATGGACGCCCCTTACCGCCAGGCGCACCTCTTAGTGCTCATGCCTAAAATATCCGGGATATGAAGTTTTAGCGCAGCTTGCCGGCCCAGCCGAGCTTGGTGCGCAGCGTGGAGAAGTAGTCGCGTCTGGAGAGGCTGACGAGTTTGAAGTTTTTAGTCGAGCGCTGGAGTTTGAAGACATCGCCGGTCTGCAAATCGAAGTGGGAAAGGCCGTCGGCGCGCACTTCGACAGGTTCGTAATCGCTTAAGTACTGGATCTGGATCTGTTGGTTGGCGGAGAGCACCATGGGACGATTAGAGATGGTGTGAGGGGAGATGGGGGTGAGGACGAGCGCTTCGAGGTCGGGGCTGAGGATGGGGCCGCCAGCGGCGAGCGAGTAGGCGGTGGAGCCGTTGGGTGTAGAGATGATCACTCCATCAGCTTCGAAAGTGTTGAGGTAGATACCGTCGGCGTGGATGGCGAGTTCGACCAGGCTGGGGTTTTTGCCGCGGTGCACGACGATATCGTTGACTGCGAAACAGCGCTCACCGCGCAGCGACTCCCCTTGCACGCAGACGCGCTCATGGATGATGTAGTGGCCCGCGATCAGGTCCTGCAAGCTCGGATAGATGTCAGAAAGGGGCACGTCGGCCATGAAGCCGAGATGGCCAAGGTTGATGCCGAGAATCGGCACATCCCAATCGGCGTATTTGTGCACGAGGCGCAAGATGGTGCCGTCGCCGCCCATCGAGATCATGAAACTGATCTCCTTTGGGTCGACAGAGGAGAGTGGTTTGGCGCCGATCACACGCGCTTCATCATCTTCTGCCACAACGGTGATGCCAGCGTTGGTTAAAAACTCTAAAATGCCAATCGCTAGATTCTTCGACTGTTTCTTACTGGTGTTGGGAAAGAGCGCTATGATCATCGCAGGACAGTTTGTTGAGTGGGTGAAAAAGGTTGCAGCTCTGGCCTGCCTTGAGCATCGAGCTTGAGATCGCCCTCACGATTTTTGGTGAGGAGTTCGATCTTTTTCTCTGCATCGCTCAGGCGCCGGCTGCACCACGTGATGAGATGGTTGGCTTCTTCGTAGAGTTTGAGCGAGTCTTCGAGTGCGATACGGCCGGAATTGATCTTTTCAAGGATCTCTTCGAGGCGCGCATAAGCTGTTTCAAATGTAAGATCTGTATTGGCTGTCATACCACCTGAAGAGCAGACCGATGAGATGCGCGAGTTCCGCGTCAAAAGTTTGCCTTTCATGGAACTCTATGAGCAGAGTTCGCTGGACGATCTCAAGATGCGCCTGGCCAATTACAACTTCTCATTGGATCGCTACATCGTCTCCGATGGCAAACTCTTCGACATCGTCGATGAAGAGCAGCATGAATTCCCTGTACACAACCTCAAAGAGGGGATCGATTACTTCCGAGTTAATGGGCGCAAAGGGATCGAAATCCAACGCTACAAGGGTCTTGGTGAGATGAACGCCGACCAGCTCTGGGAAACGACCATGGATCCGGCGAAGCGCACACTTTTGCGCGTGACGATTCCCGATGCGATTGCCGCCGATCACATGTTCACCATGTTGATGGGAGAAGAAGTACCGCCACGCCGTGCCTTTATTGAGCAGCACGCTTTGTCAGTTAAGAATTTGGATATTTAACCTGGGTTGTTTGACATGTCCTACACAAAAGATGAAATCATCCTCCCGCGCAATGTTGAAGAAGAGGTCAAGGAAAGCTACCTACGCTACTCGATGTCGGTGATCATTTCGCGCGCTCTTCCCGATGTGCGCGATGGTCTGAAGCCCTCTCAGCGCCGCATCCTGTTCGCGATGCGCCAACTCAACTTAGGTCCCGCTTCCAAGCACAGAAAGTGCGCCAAGATTTGCGGTGACACCTCAGGTGACTACCATCCGCACGGGGAGACCGTGATCTACCCGACGCTGGTCAGAATGGCGCAAGATTGGGCTATGCGCTATCGCCTGGTCGATGGACAGGGTAACTTTGGATCGATCGACGGCGACCCCCCAGCTGCGATGCGTTACACCGAAGCCCGCCTGACACACTCCTCGATGGCTTTGATGGAAGATCTCGAAAAAGACACCGTCGATCTCGTCCCCAACTACGACGAGACAAAGACGGAACCCGTCGTCTTCCCCGCTAAGCTGCCGAATTTACTTGCTAACGGCTCTTCTGGCATTGCCGTGGGTATGGCGACCAACATTCCACCTCACAACCTCAATGAGCTGGTCCAAGCCACCGTGCTGGTGCTTGAGAACCCCCAAACGACCATCGAACAGATCATGGAAGTGATGCCAGCGCCCGACTTCCCCACAGGCGGGGTGATCTGCGGTTATCGCGGCGTCAAAGAAGCCTTCCACACAGGTCGCGGTAAAGTGATCCTGCGCGGCGTGCTCCACGTCGAAGACCTAGACTCTAATGGCGATCGCCAACGGATTGTGGTCGATGAGATCCCCTACAACGTCAATAAAGGCGAGCTGATCAAAAAGCTGGCCGATCTCGTCAATGACAAAGCGATTCCAGGCGTCTCTGACATCCGCGACGAGTCTGACAAGCAAGGGATGCGCATTGTGCTTGAACTCAAGCGCAACGAAATACCCGATGTGACGATCAACCAACTCTTTAAATTCACCGATCTGCAAGTCACTTTCGGCTGCAACATGCTCGCTCTCGACAAGGGTTTGCCACGCGTCATGAACGTCAAGCAGATGATCGCTGCGTGGATCGAGCACAGGATCGAAGTGGTGCGTCGCCGCACGCGCTTTGAGCTAGCGAAAGCTGAAGCCCGCGCGCATATCTTGGAAGGTTATCTCAAAGCCCTCGATCACCTCGACGCTGTTGTCAAATTGATCAGAGCCGCTGAAAACCGCGATGCCGCGCGCACAGAATTGATCGCCAAATATGCCCTCTCTGATCGCCAAGCCAATGCAGTCCTTGATCTACGCCTCTACCAACTCACCGGCATGGAGCGCGAGAAGATCGAGAATGAATACAAAGACCTGCTCGAAAAGATTGCCTACTACCGCTCCGTTCTAGCTAGCGAAACACTTGTGCGCGGCATCATCAGCGATGAGCTGGCAGAGCTTAAGAAACACCATGGCTCAGATCGCAAAACCAAGATCATCGCAGCAGAAGGGGAGTTCAATATCGAAGATCTGATCCCTGATCTACCTGTGATCATCACCATCTCAGAAGACGATTACATCAAACGCATGCCCGTCGACACCTTCCGCGAGCAACGTCGCGGCGGTCAGGGTGTGATTGGAGTGGAGATGAAAAAAGAGACCGACATTCTTAAAGATATCTACGTCGCTTCTACCCATGACTACCTCTTGATCTTCACAACTTTGGGCCGCTGCTATTGGCTCAAAGCTTGGGAAGTGCCTGAAGCTAACCGCCGCTCCAAGGGCAAACCGCTCATCAACCTCCTCGAGGACATCCGTCCTGAAGAGAAGATCGCGACTGTGCTGTGCGTGAAGAACTTTGAAGATGCAGCATATATCCTGCTTGCAACTCGTCAGGGCGTCGTGAAGAAAACAGAGCTTTCAGCCTTCAGTTCGCCAAGGCGCAAAGGGGTCTTTGCGATCAATATCGACGAAGGGGATGAGGTGATCGCTGCACGCCTGACCCACGAAGGGGAGCAAGTGATGCTCTTCACACGCAATGGGATGGCTGTGCGCTTTGATCAGGCCCTTGTACGCTCCATGGGGCGCGTAGCACGTGGTGTCAAAGGCGCTACGCTCAAAAACAAAAACGATGCAGTTGTCTCTTGTGAAGTGGTTAAAGCGGATGCCAACGTCCTAGTTGTTTGCGAGAAAGGTTACGGCAAACGCTCGCTTGTTGAAGACTTTAGACAGACCAACCGCGGAGGCAGTGGCGTACGCTCGATCATCGCAAGCGAACGCAACGGCCTGGTCGTTGGTGCCATCAAAGTCATCGATAACGATAGCGTCGTGCTGATGTCCAACACAGGACAAACTGTACGCATCAATATGAAAGATGTGCGCGTGATGGGCCGTTCGACCCAAGGCGTGCGCCTCGTTAACCTCCACGAAGGGGACCACCTCGTGGGTGTTCAGCGCATCGAATGCATGGAAGAGGAGAAGGTTTGAAAAAGCTGGGCAGATTCATCACCTTTGAAGGAGGCGATGGCGCAGGCAAGACCACCCTTATCGAGTCCGTCTATCTGCACCTCGCGTGCTTGGGAGCCAATGTGCTCAAAACACGCGCTCCCGGCGGCACAGAGGCGGGTCAAGAGATCCGCCAGGTGATTCTCACGCCCCGCTCCGGTGGCCTCTCCAAACGGTGCGAGTTGCTCCTCTACCTAGCGGATCGTGCTGAGCACGTCGAAGCTTTTATCCGCCCCGCCCTCAAAAACAATAAGATCGTGCTCTGCGACCGCTACAACGACTCCACCCTCGTCTACCAGGGCGCCGCGCGCGGTTTCGATGAGAAGTGGCTGCGCAAGCTGCTCTCGTTTGCAACAGACGATCTCACACCCGACCTCACCTTCTACCTCGACGTCGATCCCGCCATCGGCGTAGCGCGCACCCTGCGCAGCCGCGGCGCTAAAGATCGACTCGAAGCAGAAAGCTTAGCCTTCCACCGCAAAGTACGCCTTGCCTATCGCGCCATCGCCAAAAAAGAGCCAAAACGCGTCCAGATCATCGACGCCAGCCTCCCACCTGATGAGGTTTTTGAGCAAGTGAAGAGGAGAATCGATGCCTTTCTCTACCCTCGTCGGAAATGAACTCGCTAAAAGCGCGCTCACACGTATGCTGGAAGCTAAAACTGTGCCCAGCACGCTTTTGTTCTCTGGCCCAGATGGCGTCGGCAAGCACAAGTTTGCTCTAGCCTTCACCTGCGCCCTTTTCGGCTCAGGACACACTCCCAAACTGCTCTCGGGCAACCATCCCGACCTCCACATCCTCCTGCCCGAAGGCAAAGGGGTCATGCACCCCATCGAAAGCATCCGCCAGACGATCGCTGAAACAGGGCTTCCACCCTTTGAGGCCCCTGCCAAAGTCTTTGTGATCGATGAAGCCCATCAGATGCTCCCCTCCAGCAGTAATGCCCTGCTCAAAACCCTTGAAGAGCCGCCGCCAGGCACCTACTTCATCCTGCTTTCCAGCCAGCCTGAACTCATGCTTCCCACGATCCTCTCTCGCTGCCGCAAAATCCCTTTCTTTCCCATCCCGCAAAAACAAATAGAAGAGTGGGTCAGCGCGCAAGGGGAGATCCCACCAGCGCGAGCCAAACAGATCGCCTTTCTCGCCCATGGATCGCTTGCGCGTGCACATACCCTTTTGCAAAACGTCGACTCCCTCATCAAACCCTTCCTCAAAGAGTTCTTCAGCCTCCGCTCCAAGGCCGATTATCCCCGGTTGCTCAAACTGTGCGAAGAGCTCGAAAAAAGCATAGTTGACGCTGAGGAGAGCTTTGATCCCGAGCCCCTCCTCGACGAGCTTTTCGCTTGGATGCGCGATCTCCACCTCCTCAAAAACAATGCCCCTGAGCATATCTACCACCTCGAAGCCTTTGCAGAGCTCAAAGCGGGCAGTGAACACCCCCTTCCCTCCCTCGAACTCTTTTTAGACGAGATGCTCAAATCTCGCCTAGCCTTGCAGCGCCACGTCAAGCTGCGCCACGTGCTCGAGCGCCTGTGGCTTTGCACACTGGTTTAACCTTCCCTAAAGTCACTGCAATTGAAAATTAAAGTTGGTGCTGAGTATAATCCACCGCAAAAATGTAGCAGTTAGGGCGCAATGGCAAGTAGCGTAAGTCTGAGGATGGCAAGTGCAGATGGTCGCTCAAGGCTTTCTTTAGCGTCAGCGACTCGAGCCATGCCTTCAACGTATACAAGCGTGGTATCTGCACTCGCTTCCCCAAAAGTGTTGGCTGATAGTTCTTCTCTGGGTGGCTATAGGGGAGTTCCCGATCCTTCTAAAGTGTACGAGCGCCTAAGGCATTCAGGCTGTTTCAGCGTGTTCACACGCGAGCATAGCCTCCCTTCCATCGCTTCATTCCCCAGTCCGGAAGCATTACGTTGCTTTCTAGAGAATTTGGCTTTAGCACCGATCAGTGTCAAATTATGTAAGTGGTATGGAGAAGGTTTTGCAGCTACAGGTGATCCTGATCTTTTAGCTCGCGCAACCATGTGTTTTCAAAGGAGCGCAGAATTAAAGCGAAGTTTAGATCCCCACTGTTCTGAAGAGCGGCATTTACAACGCTTAGCTGACAATAGAGCAAGATTAATGATCCTGCATGCAGCTGCATTATTGAATCGCAAAGATTACGTAGGTATGTCGCGGTGTTTGCAAAGCTTGACGGATGAGCAGGGGCTCTTCGCAGGTAAATGTTCAGCGCGTCTGTATTTGCTCTCGAGTATTTTGCAAGAATTTGTAGGTTTACCCACTAGCATATTTCAACACACCCAGATGGGTTTGACCGCGTTGCAAGATAGGGGTGAACTTCTACTGGAGCTCAAGCTTCATTGGCAACAGGCTTTCTATTATATGCTTCAAAAAGAAGTTGATAAGGCTTGTCTTGCTTTTGAGAAAGCGATCGCTGCCGCCGATCAATTACAATCTCCGACTTTTGGGCACGATACATTGGAAGCTGCGGAACTTTTGCCTTACCTGCATTTTGGCAGAGGAATCGCCCGTATCGCACAAGGAGATTTTCATGAGGCGGGGGAAGCCTACACTCAAGGCATCTTTTGTATGCTGCCAAGTCAGAGAGATACCATGGTGCATAAAATGCTCTATTGGGCCAAAGGGGAGGTGTTATTAAGGCAGAACCGCCCAGATGAAGCGCTCCAGCTCCTCAACGAAGCACTGTGTTTATTTATCCCCACTGCGATTGAAGCGCAGAATCTCGTGGATGGTATGATAAGGCTACTGATGGGGGATATCCATAGAGCTCGCAGCGATGCTGCTGTATTAGCCGGAAGTGATGAGCAGAGTATACGCGAGCTTCGCACAGGCGCCAATGATCATTATCACGCAGCTCTAAAAGCTCTCGAGGGGCAACAAGGATGGAATTCTTTGAACGCATGGATCAATCTTGGATATGCCAGAAATCTCCTTGCGATGGGGGTTAAGGATGAAGCTTTGACGCGATGCTTAAAAGCATGGCATGCGGTGGAGTATATTGATGGGGAAGAGGCACTACAAGCGCAGGTCCAATTTTGGCTTGGTGAAATCTACAATTCAAACAATGGCGGTCCAAATGCGCAGAAATGCTATGCAACTGCGCATGCAAAGTTAGGTGTGATTAAAGCTGGGCATGAAGAGCTCAGGGCCATGCTGGCTGCTCGTTATACGCCACCCTCTGTTGGCGCAGCTCTTTCTGCGCGAACCAGACACACCGCTGCATCATCTGATCGAAGAGAAGGGCAAAGAGCTTTCTCCTTGGCTTTTTCAGGGGTAGCAATGCCTACCTCCGTTACTGGGAAGCGCGCTGTACGCTCCTTTTCGATGGAGGCTGTCGGTCCTGAGCTTTTAGATGACTCAGCTTTGGCAGCAACTGCAAGTTATTCGCCCAGGTCAGGTTCCCGGTCTACACGAGTTCCTCAACTTGCTATGGCTCGAGCTGCCGCAGCTGAACAGGGAAAAGATTCTCCGCACACAGCGTCTGGGCCGCCTAAACCTCCGCCAAGAGCAGATGCAGACACTTTACTTCCCGTTTCCGTCGATCTAGCAGCCTCTTCTCCGCTCCAAGCAGGGGCATTGGACCCAGCGCTTAGCGGTTCTACTGATGGACGCCCCTTACCGCCAGGCGCACCTCTTAGTGCTCATGCCTAAAATATCCGGGATATGAAGTTTTAGCGCAGCTTGCCGGCCCAGCCGAGCTTGGTGCGCAGCGTGGAGAAGTAGTCGCGTCTGGAGAGGCTGACGAGTTTGAAGTTTTTAGTCGAGCGCTGGAGTTTGAAGACATCGCCGGTCTGCAAATCGAAGTGGGAAAGGCCGTCGGCGCGCACTTCGACAGGTTCGTAATCGCTTAAGTACTGGATCTGGATCTGTTGGTTGGCGGAGAGCACCATGGGACGATTAGAGATGGTGTGAGGGGAGATGGGGGTGAGGACGAGCGCTTCGAGGTCGGGGCTGAGGATGGGGCCGCCAGCGGCGAGCGAGTAGGCGGTGGAGCCGTTGGGTGTAGAGATGATCACTCCATCAGCTTCGAAAGTGTTGAGGTAGATACCGTCGGCGTGGATGGCGAGTTCGACCAGGCTGGGGTTTTTGCCGCGGTGCACGACGATATCGTTGACTGCGAAACAGCGCTCACCGCGCAGCGACTCCCCTTGCACGCAGACGCGCTCATGGATGATGTAGTGGCCCGCGATCAGGTCCTGCAAGCTCGGATAGATGTCAGAAAGGGGCACGTCGGCCATGAAGCCGAGATGGCCAAGGTTGATGCCGAGAATCGGCACATCCCAATCGGCGTATTTGTGCACGAGGCGCAAGATGGTGCCGTCGCCGCCCATCGAGATCATGAAACTGATCTCCTTTGGGTCGACAGAGGAGAGTGGTTTGGCGCCGATCACACGCGCTTCATCATCTTCTGCCACAACGGTGATGCCAGCGTTGGTTAAAAACTCTAAAATGCCAATCGCTAGATTCTTCGACTGTTTCTTACTGGTGTTGGGAAAGAGCGCTATGATCATCGCAGGACAGTTTGTTGAGTGGGTGAAAAAGGTTGCAGCTCTGGCCTGCCTTGAGCATCGAGCTTGAGATCGCCCTCACGATTTTTGGTGAGGAGTTCGATCTTTTTCTCTGCATCGCTCAGGCGCCGGCTGCACCACGTGATGAGATGGTTGGCTTCTTCGTAGAGTTTGAGCGAGTCTTCGAGTGCGATACGGCCGGAATTGATCTTTTCAAGGATCTCTTCGAGGCGCGCATAAGCTGTTTCAAATGTAAGATCTGTATTGGCTGTCATAGTGGCTTAACCTCCTCCACGGTGAGCTCTGCTGTGCCATCGTGGAGCATGAGGCGTACGCTCTCCTTCGGTGTGAGCTCTCGAGATGAGAGGATAACGGAATCTTTTTTTTCCTGAAAGAGGATGCAGTACCCTTTGGTTAAAAGATTTTTGGGGTCAATCCCTTTGAGGTGAGCTGCAAGCTGTTTGAGCTTATCCGCTTTGGATTGGATTTGCTGGCGAATGAGCGATGCTAGTGAGCGCTCCATTGCGTTGAGTTTTTGCTTGGATGTGAGCAGTTGGCTGGCAGGACTGAGCGCTGCGAGTTGCTTTTGCATGGCCTGGAGTTTGAGTTTGCGCTCCATGAAGGTGCGCTGCATGCAGCTTGTCAGATCGGTTGCCGCATCATCGATGCGTTGCAGATAGGGGTGGAGCAATGCCTCAGGCGCAGCCAGAAAGGGATGGCGCAGAGATGTTTCTAAATTTCTTTTGAGATGCTTGCATTGCGTGCGCACAGCGTGCTCAAGCCTTGCGCGCGATTGGCTTAAAAACTGCAGCTGCGCAGCTTTTTCTTGGGTAGCGATTTCTGCCGCAGCCGAGGGCGTCGGCGCCCTGACATCGGCCACAAAATCGGCAATCGAATAATCGGTCTCATGTCCAACAGCTGAGATAACGGGGATTTTCGATTGGAAAATCGCTTCAGCCACACACTCTTCATTGAAAGGCCAGAGGTCTTCTAAGCTGCCACCACCTCGTCCCACAATGAGCAAGTCGGCCAGACCGTGGGCATTGAATTGCGCAATAGCACGTGCGATCTCTTGCGCTGCGCCCTCACCCTGGACCTTCACGGGGTTTAAGATGAGGTGAAAGCCCGCAAAACGGCGCTCTAAGATATGTAAAATATCTTGAATCACCGAGCCGGTAGGTGAGGTGACCACTCCAATGGTTTTTGGAAATTTGGGCAGGGGCTTTTTTCGCGCCGCTTCAAACCACCCTTTGCGCTCGAGTTTGGCTTTGAGCTCGTGCAGCCTGAGTAGCAGCTCGCCCACCCCTAAAAACTCCAGCTCGCGCACGATCATCTGGTAAGCGCCGCGCGGAGCATAAACGCTGATTTCGCCCCTCGCGATGACCTGATCGCCCCCTTTGGGCAGGCAGGAGAGGTGGCGCGCATTGCCTCTAAAAAGGACAGCCGATAGCTGTGCGTCCTGATCCTTCAGCGTGAAGTAAAGATGCCCCGAAGCCTGCTCTTTCAAGTTGCTAATCTCTCCTTTAACGGCAAGAGCGGTGAAGGAGGTCTCCAGCTTGGCTTTGATCGCTTGGGTCAGTTCAGAAACTGTTAAACATTCTTTATACATTGTGGGGACTTTCGAGCCAGTTGCAAAACTCCATTGCCCTGTTAAAACCGCCCTTTTGCTGCAGATCGCCATGCTGAGCATGGCTGACATCCCTCTACTCCTCGCCTACCCTACCCGGGTATGACTCGTCATATCGGAATGTCTCTGCCTCAAAATCATCGGTTTTTCCAGGGCAAGCGAGTCTTGCAACTGGCTCTTGTTATTGATCCATTGTGTCTGATATGTTAACATCCCTTTGAAAAATAGAGAAACAAATGATTCGTATACCACTGATTACAGGCAATTGGAAGATGTACAAAACAGGGGAAGAGGCCGCGCGCTTCATCGCATCCCTCGTCCCACAGATTGCCTCTACAGAGCGGCGTGTTTTGATCGCCGCGTCCTTCACAGCGCTTGAATCTGCTGCCAAAGCTGCCCAGGGTACGCGCATTGCCATCGGCGCGCAAAACATGCACGATCAGCAGGATGGCGCATTCACTGGCGAAACCTCTGCGCGCATGCTAAAAGCTTCTGGTGCTTCCTTCGTCATTCTTGGCCACTCTGAGCGTCGAGAGCACTTTCTTGAGACCAACACTTTCATCCACCGCAAAATCAAACGCGCATTAGCCGAAGGCTTGATCCCGCTCCTTTGCATCGGCGAAACCCTCATCGACCGGGAACAAAATCGGATGGAAAAGGTGCTAGCTTTGCAGCTAGAAGAGTGCCTCCAAGGGCTCACTCCAGAAGAGTTCAAACGCCTCATGATCGCTTATGAGCCTATTTGGGCCATTGGCACAGGACGCACAGCGACCCCAGCGATTGCGCAGACGACTCATCGTTGGATACGGAATTTTCTTGAAAACCTCTACGGGAAAGAAAATGCCGCCCAGACTTATCTTCTCTATGGAGGATCGGTTAAACCAGATAATATTGCAGCTTTGATGCAAGAGACGGATATCGACGGCGTCCTCGTGGGAGGCGCCTCGCTCGACCCCAGCTCTTTTGCTAAAATCATTAACTATTGAGAGAGTAGGCATGACTTTTATTTTTTATCTCGCTCTGTTCTTATTCATCGGCCTTTGCGGCTTGCTCTGCCTGATCATTCTCGTTCAGGAAAGCAAAAGCCTCGGCCTGGGCGCCTCCTTTGGAGGAGATCCTGGTGAATCGCTCTTTGGTACTTCGACAGCCGACGTGCTCAAGAAATTCACAGCGTACCTGGCGGTCATCTTCATTGTGGCTTGCGTGATTCTGTCCCTCTCGTCAGGCGCCATGAGCCGCAACAAAGACAAGTTCATCGCTCCCACCATTGAAAATACCTCATCGTAGATGGAGCTATGCGACTGAAACTGCGCTATTGGGATGATCCTATCTTAAGAAAACGCTGCGAGCCGATCCGAGAGGTCACTGAAGAGATCAAACAGTTAGCTCGCGACCTGATCGAAACCGTCGACAAGGGCAATGGGGTTGGCCTCTCAGCACCTCAAGTCGGCTACTCGTTGCGCCTCTTCATCCTACGCGATTACATCCTCACAGAAGATGGGCGCTGGGCCATGGGCGAGCCCAAGGTATATATCAACCCCAAACTCTCCTCTCCCGGCACCAACTTCCTAGTAGAAGCTGAAGGGTGCCTCTCATTTCCAGGCTTGCGCGTCAACGTCGCACGCCCCGACTCCATCACGGTCGACGCCCTCGACATCAATGGCCAGCCCTTCCACGAAGAGATCATCGGCGTCGACGAGGTTTCCGCCCACAACGCCCGCGTGCGCATGCACGAGAACGACCATATCAACGGCGTGCTCTTCATCGACCGCGCTGACATCAACACCCGCCGCAAAATCGAACCTGCTCTCCGCGAAATCAAAAAGAAATACCGCCCCCAATAATCTGGTATGATGGGGCAGGGTTGGGTTTGGTTTTTTTGTTGGTAGGAGCTTGTTGCCGCTTCCATTGACATGTCGGGACATGCGCTACGCCACGTCCCCGCTGGCCCCTTGAGCCTCATCTCGCTTCGCCAAATCGCGTGCTCGTCGAAGGGGGGTACACAGTACCGTGCAATCGGTAACATGGGTAACACTTAGTTCATAGACATAGGTAACACTTTTTCATCAGTTTTCAAGGGATTGCAAAGGGGTCAACCCCTTTGCCTGGGTTCGAGGGACGGAGTCCCTCTTCTCATTGGCCAGCGCCGGGTTTGCAAAGGGCGAGCAGCCCTTGCCGGGGCGCGGGGCAGAGCCCCGACCTAAATTCCGCAATGGCTTTTCTAAACCTTGTCCTAATCGGAATAATCCCAGGTAAACTGG
>Ga0247727_10000247_pt1 | contig 129043 bp, 90 predicted proteins | sample WisWelCaveWW1625_FD_202498 | JGI IMG/M metagenome (GOLD analysis project Ga0247727, IMG submission 202498) | Biofilm microbial communities from Wishing Well Cave, Virginia, United States - WW16-25 | ecosystem: Environmental > Aquatic > Deep subsurface > Groundwater > Cave microbial mat...
GCCAACCGCGTCCACAACGATGAATCGGTCCTTTGCGCGCGCACTAGGTGTGACGGTTCTCAGCTTGTCCGCGGAGAGCACTCGGACGCCGCGCCCCTTCATCTGCTCGAAGAACCCTGCCGAGCGGACGTTTCGCATGAAGAAGACGCACTCGATTGGCTTGACGTCAGTACCGGTCGAGATCATGTCGACTGTTACGGCGATGCGTGGATGAAAGCTCGTACGGAAGTTCCCCAGAATCTCTTCAGGACTGAGGCTTGACGTCTTCACCCACTCGACCACTTCAGAGTCCGTCCCATCGTCGTTCTTGACGGTCTTCGTGACCTTCGTGAATCCGGTTCGATACGTGATCTTCTGGCAGAACTCGTTTCCTTCGGCGAATACCTCGCGAACGAGTCGCACAATGTCGTCGGCGTGAGAGTCGTCTTTCGCGAAGATCAGCGTCTTCGGCACTTCGTTGCGACCAGGAAACGCATCGGGCAAGACGTGATCGCGAAACTCTTGCAAGACGGTCCGAATCTGGCTCTCGGACACCACGTCACGATCTAGCTCATTGCCGACGTACGTGAGGTCCTGGTTCAGAAACGCCAGGCGTTCAGCGCGAGTGAGCTTGTGTCGCTTGTCGACGTAGACGCCGGTCTTTCCCGCTACGATCGTCGAGCCGCGTTCGGTGATTCGAGTACGAATGCGGTACACGTCGAAGTCAACGTTGACACCGTCGGTCACAGCCTCAGCGTGACCGTATTGCATGACGAGATTCTGGTTGAAGAACCCGATGGTCTTTCCAGAAGGCGTCGCGGTCAATCCGATCAGAAATGAATCGAAGTAGAGAAGAACCTGGCTCCAGAGTTCGTAAATGGAGCGGTGGCACTCGTCGACGATGATGAAATCGAAAAACTCCGGGGCGAGCGCAGCGCTGTAGGCCACGTCAGGAGGTGGACCCCTCCAGGGTTTTGCGGAATCGAAGCCCGACCCTTCCTCGTTGGCGGCGTCGAACTCGACGTCGCCTTTCAGCATCGAATAGAGCCTCTGGATCGTCGTGATGACGACCTTCGCTGCGGGGTTGATCGCGTTGGTCGTGAGCCGCTGAAGCGTATAGAGTTCTGGAAACTTGCGCGGGTCATCGGGTGGCTCGAAGTTGGCGAATTCGTCGTACGTCTGCTTCCCAAGATTCGACCGATCCACCAGGAAGAGTATCCGCTTCGCTCCCGCAAACTTGAGGAGCCGGTAGGCAACGTTGACGGCCGTGAATGTCTTGCCTGACCCGGTCGCCATTTGGATCAGCGCTCGTTGATGGGCGTTCGCAAACGACTGCTCAAGATTGTGAATCGCTCGCCCCTGCACTTTCCAAAGTCCTGTTTCGTCAAGAGGTTGAAGCTGTCGAAGCCGGGCGCGGAGTTGCATTGGTTGCGCGAGCCATTCCGCAAGCGTCCCTGGCCGCTGGAAGCTGAAGACCTGCCTACTGCGAGGCGTAGGGTCGAGACCATTCGTGAAGTACGTAACCGATCCGTTGGACTCATAGAGGAATGGCAGCGGTCGCTTGTGAGCGGGGAGAATGTCGGGCAGGCCGGCCGCGTACTTTGCTGACTGGGCCTCAACGCCGGTCAGTGTGCCCTCGGGCTTGGCTTCGATCGCACCGATGGCCTTGCGATCGAGATAAAGGAGATAGTCCGCGAAACCGAAGCCCGACTTCATTGGGAATTCCCGGATGGCGATTCCACGACCTGCGGTCAGGTCGAGCTCATCTCGGCTTTGGACCAGCCATCCGGCGGCGGTGAGATCGGAGTCGATCTCTTGGCGAGCTTTCTGCTCTGGCGTCTCCGGCATGATGCCGCCCTTCCGTGCTCGATCTGAGGTCTTCGCGCCCCTGACCTTCGGGAGATCTCCGCGGGCGCGCCGTGCCCCGTGGTCACTCGTGACCTTCCGTCTCGCTCGCCGCATGATGGTTTCTTGGATCGATGCCTTCAAATAGGTTCACCCTCGAAGGGTCTCACCGCCGTTGGTCATCGCTCGGAGCGGAGGCGCCCAACCCGGCACGAGCCCGTAGCGCTTCCATGCGCCGCTCCGCCAACCTCATTCGATCCGCCCAGTCCCGCAGGAGCTCCGTACGCCGATCCTTGGTCCTCGCGGTGATCGCCCGGTCGAGAGCGTGGCGGAACTGCTCGTAGGGCAGGCTCTGCTCGCCGTGCTTCCAGGGATCGCCGAGCAGGTCAAGCATCAGCTTCGCTTCGGCGATCTCCTTCTCGATCTCGTCGAGGAACCGATCCGTCAGCTCGCGTCGCTCCAGCATGGCCTCGTCGGTCTCATGCAGCGCTCGCTCGATCAGCTCGCCGATCTCCGCAAGCGGGTCAGAGTGCTTGCCGTTCTTCCGGCCGTTTCGTGGGACGCTCATGCGTCAGCGTCGGTCGCGCGTCTTCTTGAACGTGGACTACGAGCGATGCTGCACTTGCCGCCCGTCTACCGGCCCTCGCGGCATGTCCGGCAGCGCCCTTCCGTCCGCAATAAGAACCCGGGACGCGAACCTCTGGGAATGCCCAGCCTGCCGTCCCCAATCGTCCTGAAGACCGAGCCGCTCGCAGAAGATCACCTTCCCGCCGAGTTTCTCGGGAGAACGCGCGAGCTGCAGGAGGTCATGATCATCGTTGGCGATCGTCGGCCCGGTCGCTCGCCGACGCTCTGGCTGCACGGTCCTCCGGGCACGGGCAAGACCTCGGTCGCGAAGCGCTTGCTCGGCGTCGCTGAAGAGCGGCACATCCGGACGGCGTACGTGAACTGCTGGAGCGCCCAGACTTTCTACGCCGCGCTCGAAGCGGTTTTCTCCGAGCTTCGTGCCCTGGTTGGGGAAGTCCGTGACGTCGCGTTCAAGTTCGAGCGGCTGGTCCAGATCGCGCGTCGCCACCAGCTTGCGATCGTGCTGGATGAGTTCGACCAGATGCCGCCCAAGGAGAGGAACGCGACGCTGTACAACCTCGTCCGGTTGCCGAGCGCGAGTCTGCTCTGTCTTGCCCAGAGCCGCGAGGCGTTCCTGACTCTTGATCCTCGCGTCCAGTCCCGCGTGCAGCCCACGTTCGTGGAGTTCCTGCCCTTCTCGGTAGAAGAGCTCACGGCAATTCTCGAAGCGCGGGCTGCGCAAAGCCTGCTTCCTGAATCGTTCTGCGCGGCCGACTTGCAGCGAATTGCGTCGTCCTCACACGGCGATGCGCGTGTCGCCATTCAGTCGCTCCGAACAGCGGCGTACCTCGCCGAGAAAGTGCGGGCCGCGCAGATTCGCGTATCAGACATTGAAGCTGGCTTGCAGAAGAGCGTCGAAATCCGCAGGCACTACGTGATCCGCGGTCTCTCTGAGCATCACCGCCTCATCTATCGGCTTGTCCTCGATGCGGGGGGATCGCTCGCGACCCCGGAGACGTGGAAGCGGTACGTGGTCGCAGCAGAGGAGAACAAGCTCGACGTCATGAAGCGACGCACGTTCACGCATTACAAGCAGTTCCTCATTACGAGCCGACTGCTTCGCGAGCGGCAGGGTCGCGGACGGAAGAACACGCGCGTGCTGGAGGTCGTGTCATGAACCGGCCGCCTACGCGGTTTTCGTCCGGAGAGCGCGTCCCTCGTTGGGTTCTCGTTGTGGAGCAACTGCTCCGTGAAGCTCGCTGCTCGTGTCCGAGTTGCGCGGATCGTTCAGCAGAACCTTCTTGAGTGCGTCACGGATCCCTGGCTGATCAAGCAGACGGAGCAGGATCTCCTCTGCGTCGCTCGTTCGCTTCTTGGCGTCTTCGCTGCTTTCGAACGTGAGGGCGTAACCGCAGTGGAAGCAGAACTTCCCGGACACGGGATTCGGAGCCCGGCACATGCCGCAGTCTCTCGCGGCTTGCGGAACGGCTTGCTTCTTCTCGATTCCGTACATGCGGAGGATCGCATCGTTGGCGTCCTTGGACACCAGGTGCGCGTAGGTCGCGAGCATGCGGGTATCGGCTGTCCATCCGAAGTAGACCTTTGCCTGGGCCTCGTTTAGATGGCCAGCGGCAAGGAGATGCGTTGCACGAGAGTGCCGGAGGAGGTGCGGATAGAGGCGCTTGCGAATGCCGGCGGCGTTGCCGCTGTCCTTGAGGATCTCGGCGAGCTCGTTGTATCCGAGCGCTCCAAGGCGAGAGCTCGGTCGCAGCGACGGCCACAGGGGTGCGGCGGGGTTCGTACGTCCCGGGTGGAGATTCAACCAGCTCACGAGGTGAGCGGCGTACATGACGATGCGAACGGTCCGCTTTCCTGTCTTGCCGTCAAGGTCGGCCAGGAAACTGTACTCGTCGCGGGTCAGGTCCCCGACGCGGAGCGTGCCCACCTCGCCGATGCGACCTCCGACCTCGTACAGCATCGCGATGAAGGCGCGATTGCGGACGCTCATCGTTGCCTCAATCATGCGATCGACTTCGTCGGGCGTGAACAGATCGGCGGCGCGAACGCGGCAGAGGTCCTTCCTCTTCATCGTCGGCCGGATCCACGCGACGATGTCTGGCCAGTCGGTTCGCGTGAGCGCATCGTCCCGATAGACGAGCCATTTGTAGAAGCGGCGCAGCGCGATCTTGAAGTCCCGCCTCGTGTAGGGCGCGTAGTCGGCTGCCTCGAGACGCGAGATAACCTCCCGCAGGTCCTGTTTCGTCGCGGACGAAAACGGCTTGCAGAGGTAGGTGCGCGAGAGCACGAGCAGGTGGTGCAGCAGTTTCAGGCGCCTTGCAGTGGCGAGGCCCTCGATAACGCACGCCTGCTCGAACGCGAGCAGCAGTTCCTTATCTTCCCGAGCGATCGCCGCGCTCTGGATCCGTTGCTTCATCTGCTCCAGTGATCGATTCCGGTCGTAGATGTCCCATGACATAGTCCTCCTTCTGCTCGCGGACTACTTCCGTGTTTGGGACGGGCATTGCGGAACTTGCCTGGATGCCGGTGAGGGGCGTCAGTGCAAGAACGCGAATGCCCGACGGATGGAATCCGGCCGAGCAACTACTCACTTCTTGGGCGAGCCGACTAATAAGCGTTCGCACAAACCTAGAACTCCACGTCAACCGCCATCTCCTCCGGCACGAGCTGGATGTAGTGCCGCTGCGCGATCGCCGGCGAGTTCCCCATCAGCGTCGCGATCTTGAGCAGCGAGACGCCCTTCTGCGCGAGCTGGCTCCCGAAGGTGTGCCGGAGTTCAAGGAAGCTCCAGGGAAGGCGGGCCTTCTTCATGAGCTGCCGGAACCGCCGACTCAGGTTGTCCGGATCCTGCCGATGCCCGTGCGGCGAGGGGAACAGCCAGGATCGACCGCCCTTCCGCCGACGCTTGCACGGGCCAGCCAGCATCGCGGCCAGGCGCGAAGAGACCGGGACCGTCCGGTCTCGCTTGTTTTTCGGCAGCCACGACTCCCCGTCCACGGTCTTCGCCCGGACCCGAAGCACCGGCGGTGTCGCGCCGAGATCAAGATCGGCCGGCGTGAGCCAGCACGTCTCCTCCCGCCGCAGGCCCGCGAATACGAGGGTCGCGACCACCGGAAAGAGCCGGTCGCCCTTCACGGCCGCGAGCAGCTTCTCGATCTGGTCCTTGCCCAAGAATCTTGGAACGCGATGCGGCAGCCGCGGACGCGGAACCGCCGAGACCGGGTTCTTCTCCAGGTGGCCGTGCCGCACTGCGACCTCGCAGAACGCGTGCAGGATCTCGCGGTGTCGCAGCAGCGTCGCCGGCGCCGCCCCGTCCTCAAGCGCCTTCTTCGCCAGGAATGCCGAGACGTTCCTCGTCGTGATGTCCTCAAGAAGGACGGGGTTGGCGAAGTCGAGGAACGCCTGGAGGCGCGCCATGTCGTTGACGTGCGACTTGGGCCGCTTCCGGGCCTTCGCGTCCTTCTCGTACTCCGGCTTGAACTCCGCGACCGTGACCTTTGGCTTCTCCTCCGGCTTCTTCCCGTTGCGGAGGCTCAGCTCGAGGTCGATCAGCAGATCCTCGGCGATCTTCCGGTTCTCGGTCTCGAGAGACGTCCTGAATCTGCGGCCTTCGTGGCGGTAGTTCGCCCACCAGACCCGGCCTCGCCTGAACATCGACGTGCGCATGGGCGGCGCTCCTTCGCTCGCCGCCCTCTCCTGTCTCCGGTCTACGGCTGGTCACGTTTTGGGCACAATCCGCCGTTTTCGCGCAGAGACAAAAAAAGGGCGAACACGCGTAAGTCCGCGTTTCGCCCTGGGGATTTTTTGGTAGCGGGGGCAGGATTCGAACCTGCGACCTCCGGGTTATGAGCCCGACGAGCTGCCAGCTGCTCCACCCCGCGGTGTTGAATGGATCTTGCGACCCCTGGCGTCGTGCCTCGATTGCTCGAGGGTTAGGGGACAGTACGAAGGGAGACGGCTGCGATCAAGGTGGCGCGGGGCGGGCGCGGGTGGCGGCGAGGGGCGGGTCTGGTGGAGCGGCTCAGCCGCTGGAGTGCAGGAGCTGACCGAGCGGCGGGATCCAGCCGAGGACGACGAGCGCGAGGAAGGTCGCGCTCAGGATGCCGACGATCGTGACGAGCGCCGCGCCGGTCAGGGCGGCGCCGGAGATTTCGGGCTGGGAAGAACTCCACTTGCGGGCGATGCCGAAGGTGATGGCCGGCAGGACGACGAAGGCGACCAGCATGACGACGAAGATGAACGGAAGCGCGTCGTCCATGAGGCGCTCGGGAAGGAGTGGTTGATGGTTCATCGCTCGCCTCAGTCCTCCGTACCGAGCTGAAGCTGGCTCGCTGAATCGATTCTCGCTCTCGCGCAGGACGTGCTCGACGCGCCACTATCTTGCACTCCCGCCCTGCGGTTCGGGAGTCCTTGCTCTGCCGTCCGGCGCCCGTGACTCGCGCCAGGCCTCGCGCCGGGCCGCGCGCCAGGACGACTGGAGGGCTCGCGCCGCGATCGCACGCTTTTCCGATCGGCCGAGCCATTTGCCGCCTCTTGTGCATCTTGGACCTGGCCGGCTCGACGTGGTCGTGCAAGTGGAGGCTCGAGCGCCACTTGCGCGATCGGAATCGACGCCCCATCGAGCCGCCGACCGTGCGCGAGGAGCGTGCGCTCGCCCACCGCCGCGATTCCTGTACTCGTGCCGATGAATGGAAGCGCGACGGATGCACCGACCCGCGAGTCCCGCGCGGAACCGCGAGGCCGGTGCCCGCGCGAGGGCCGGTGCGACCGGCGGAAAGGAGAGCCACGACGATCGAGACGTGACGGCGCGCCGGCCGCCAACCGGACGCGTCGAATCCCAAACCCCCGATGGACGGTGCCGGGCCGGCTCGCTCCCCACGAGCCGGCCCATCTTCTTGCGCCGCGCGACGAGGGAGAGCGCGCCCCGGCCTCTTTCCTGGAATCACGGGGGGAGCGGCCCTAACGTGCGCGCCTCATGGCGACGGAAGCCCATCTCAAAGAGCACCGGATCGCGGCCTTCTTCGACTTCGAGAACATCATCACCGGCGTCCGCGACGCCAACTACGACAAGTTCCGGCTCGAGCTCGTCCTCGACCGTCTGGTCGAGAAGGGGAAGGTGATCTACAAGCGGGCCTACTGCGACTGGGGCCGCTTCCGCGACTCGAAGAACGACTTCCACGAGGCCTCCGTCGAGCTCATCGACATCCCGAAGAAGCGGATCAGCGGGAAGAACTCGGCCGACATCCGGATGGTGGTCGACGCGCTCGACCTCTGCTACCGGCGCGAGCACATCACCGCCTTCGCGCTCATCACCGGCGACAGCGACTTCTCGCCGCTCGTGAACAAGCTCACCGAGTACAACAAGTACGTGATCGGGATCGGCGTCAAGAACTCGACGTCGGAGCTGCTCGTCAGCGTCTGCGACGAGTTCATCTTCTACGAGGACCTCGTCCGCGAGAAGAAGCGGTTCCAGCAGCAGCAGCGCCCGTCGGTCCCCTCGCCCTCCGCCAGCGCGCAGCCGGGCGACACCAACAAGCAGGCCGAGCTCTTCGACCTCGTGATGGACGCCTTCGCGGCGCTGCAGCGCGAGAACTACGAGCACGTCTGGGGCTCGATGATCAAGCAGCAGATCAAGCGCAAGAAGCCGCAGTTCTCCGAGAACTACTTCGGCTACCGCAATTTCTCCGACGTCCTCGAGGCGGCGAAGAAGGCGGGGCTCGTCGACCTGCGCCACGACCAGCGCAGCGGCAGCTACGTCGTCTTCGAGCCGGGACTGGCGGGCGGCGGGCCCTCCTCGGACTCGGGGCCGGGCGGCGGGAACGGCGAGACGCCGGGCCGCGGCTCCTCGCAGCGCGCGGGCGATTGACGGCCGCGAAGGCCGCCGCCGCGTCGGACCTCGCCCTCAGTACTCCTCGAACTCGCGCAGGCTCACCTCCGTCCAGAAGTCCTTGCGGTCGAAGCGGCGCGAGACGGCGCTGCGGCGGCACGCCTCGTACCAGCGGGTGAGCTTGCGGACGACCGCCTCCCGCCGCGCGACGGCATCGCCGCCGCGCGCCGCGTCGGGACGCAGGTCGGAGAAGTCGACGACCTCGCCGTCGAGCCGCATCGTGAGGCGGCACTTCTCGCTCGAGAAGCCGAGCAGCTCGCACGGCTCGTCGCGGCCCGGGAGGAGCCCGCGCGCCGTGTGCGAGAAGGCGACGCGCGAGCGCGACGACCCCCACGGCGGGAGCGCCGCGGATCTCTCTTCGTCGCCGTCGACGCCGCCTTCGTTCGCCGCGACGCGGTCCCCGGCCGCGGCGATCAGCGTCGGAGCGAGGATCGTGAGGTCGATGAACCCGGGCACTCGCCGCCCGGGCTGCCGCGGATCGCGGACGATCAGCGGAACGTGCAGCAGCTCCGGCGCGAGCGACGCTCCGGCCGGCGGCGGACGGCCGGCCGTGAGGATCTCGCCGTGGGTGCTCGTCACCACGAAGATCGTGCGGTCGAGCAGCTGCTCGTCCTCGAGCGCGCGCTGCATGTCGCCGATCGCCTGATCGACGCAGCGGATCTCGCCGTCGTAGAGGCCGACGATCGCCTCCTGCGAGAGATTCGGCATCACCTCCTCTTCCGAGACGACGGGACCGATCGCGAACGATGGGTCGGCCCGCGCCGCGCGCTGCTCGCGCAGCTCGTTGACGGCTCGCCGCATCGCGGTCGCGTCCTCCGCCGAAGCGAACCTGGCGGCGAAGCGTTCCGGAGGGTTGTAGGGCCGGTGGGGATCGACGTAGTGGACGTAGGCGAAGAACTGGTAGCCGGCGTACCGGCGCACCCAGTCGCGGAACTGCTCGTCGAGGCGCGCGGCCGGCGCAAGCGGGAACTCGCGCCACTCCTCGAATCCCTGTTGGAAGTTCCGCGTGCGCGACACGATCGGATTCGCCGTGACACCGAGCGTCGTGCATCCCTCCTGCGCGAAGTGCTCGGCGATCGTCTCGATCGAGTCGGAGAGGAAGCAGCGGTCGAGGTCCTCGACGCCGTGCGTCGGCGGCCACAACCCCGTGAGGAGCGACGCGAGCGACGGCCACGTCCAGCTCGAGGAGGCGAACGCCTGCTCGTAGACGATCGACGACTGCGCGAGGCGGTCGATCTCCGGCGACGTCGGTCGGCCGTAGCCGTAGCAGCCGAGGTGGTCGGGACGCAGCGAGTCGACGACGACGAGCACGACGTTCCAGCGGCCGCGATCGGCGGCGGCGCGCGGGCGCCACTGCCGCCGGACGAGCAGCGGCCGTCCGAACCCGGCGCGCACGCGGCAAATCCCCTCGCCCTCGCCGCGGAGCTCGAGCGCGATCGTCGCGCGCCGCGCCTCGCGCGACGTCAGCGCGATCCGGCGGTCGAGCCACCGTCGATCGCCCGGCCGATCGGCCGGCGCGAGCTTCTCGGCGAGGACCGTCTTCCCGTCGACGGCGACCGAGAAGGTGAGCGTCGAACCGCTCGCGTCGCGGGGAGGAAGCGTGCCGCGGTCGAGGCCGAAGCTGAACGAGAGGCTCGTGAACGGCAGCAGGTCGGCGTCGAACTCGATGGAGCTGCCGACCGGGAAGATGAGCGACGGCTTGTTCCCGCCCGCCAGCCCGTCGCCCTTCTCCGCGAGGATCGACCCGACCTCGGGCCGCCGTCCCTCGGCGTCCGCGGTCGTGCGGGCGACCGGGAGGACGTCGAGCAGGTCGACTTCGATCGCCTCGACCTCCATGTGGGTGCGGTGCTGGTCGACGAGGTGGGCCACCGTCCCGAGCCCTCCGCCGCCGAGGAGCAGGAGGCCTGCGGTCAGCAGCGAGCGCATCGCCGGACTCCAGCGGGCGATCGGATGGAGAGGCGACGTCGCGAAGCGGTCGAACCAGGCGGTCGCGGCGGCGGCGAGCACGATCGCGGCCCAGCCCTGGAAGCCGCGCGCCGAATCGAGGCCCGGCCGGTAGCGCAGCTCCCCCACGGGCCATCCGGCGAGCAGCGCGAACGACAGCGCGAACGCGACGAACGAGCGCAGCGCGCCGAGGAGCCGCCCTCGGCCGCACGGGAGCAGCGCGAGCGGCGGAACGATCAGCCAGGCGCGGCTGGTCGCGTCGACGACGTGCTCGAGGAGGTGCTCGGCGAGCAGCGCACCTCCCTCTCCGTCGGCGGTCGCGTCGACCGCCGCCTGCAGCAGCGCGCGCCCGATCACGAGAGCCACGGCGATCCAGACCCCGACGATCAGACGGTCGCCCGGCGTGATGCCGGAGCGGCGATCGGGGGGAATCGCTGGCTTGGACTCGATCGGCGGTTCGGTGGGGGTCATCTCGCTCGCGCGAGTCGCGCGGGCTTCGGCGCGCGCCCGGATGGCGAGCGGATCATACGGCGGCGACCATTACGATCGGGTCCATGTCCGCTCGAACCGCGCGCTCGTCGACGGAGATTCTCGAGGTCGCCCCCGGCGACGCGGCGTCATTCGATCGACACGACGCGCGAACCGTCCCGCTGCTCGTGCTCTTGTGCGCCATCGGACTGGTGCTACGCGCCGCCGGCGCCGATCGCCTGCCGTGGTCGAGCAGCGAAGGCACGGCGTCGCGCGCCCTGGCGCTTTCGATCGGAGCGGCGACGGCGCCGCTCGCCTTCGTCCTCGTCCGCCCCGCCGGCCGCGCGCGCGCGATGGCGCTCGCGCTCCTGGTCGCGACGAGTCCGTGGCACGTCCACGCGTCGCGGCTCGCGGGCCCGGGGTCGGCGGCCTTCCTGGCGCTCCTCGCCGCGGGCGCGTGGATCGGATCGGTGCTGTGCGGCGGACGCGGCGTCGAGACCCGCTTCTCGCTCGGCCTCCTCGCGGCGGTGGCGGCGATCGACCTCCTCGCGCGCGGCGGCGCGGCGAGCACGCCGGCGGCCCGGCCCGGACTCGTCGTGCTCCTCGCGGGCGACGTCGGCGTCGCCCTGCCGCTCCTCGCCCTCCTCGGGCTCCTGCGCAGCGAGCCGCGCAGCGAGCACCTCTTCGCGCTGCTCGCGTGCAGCGGCTGCGCGGCGGTCGCGGAGCTCCGGCCGGGGGCGATCGCGCCCGCGGCGTGGCTCCTCCCGCCGCTCTTCCTTTGCGCGGCGGACGAGCTCGGCCGATGGCTCGAGGCGGCGCGCTCGGCGCGGGCGAGCCTCGCCCTCGCACTCCTCGCCGTCGTCCCGACGTTGCCGGCGCTCGCGTCGGAGCAGATCGACGGCGGCCGCTTCGACCTCGCGCCGATCGAGCGCGCCTTTTCGACCACGCGGCGCGCCGGCGAGCCGCTCTACGCGAGCGATCCGGCGCTGGCGAGCCGCGTGCTGCGCGTCGAGGCGCGGCCGCTCGCCGAGCTCGCGGGCGAAGCGCCGGCCGGCCGCGCCGCCTTCGTCCTCCTGCTGATCGAGCGCGGAACGGCGCTCGGCGGCGAAGCCCTGCCGGCCGACTTCGAGTCGCGGCTCGATCTCCTCGCTCGCACGGCGCGGACGCGGCTCGACTTGAATCGCCTCGAAGCGCGCCTCTACCGGCGCCCCTCGGCGCCATGAACGCGCCATGAGCGCGCCCGGTCGCCGCCTCGCCGTCGACTACGGGCGCCGTCGCATCGGGCTCGCCGTCTGCGATCCGCTCGGAATCACGACGCGAGCCCTGCCTTCGCTCCTGAGCACGACGCTCGACGAAGATCTGGCGACGATCGCAGGCCATTGCCGCGCGGAAGAGGTCGAAGGGCTCGTGATCGGCGTCCCGATCCGGCTCGACGGCGGCGAGGGACGCGCCGCGAGCGAGGTCCGCCTCTTCGCGGCGGTGCTGCGCGAGCGGCTGAAGCTCGAGGTCGACGAGGTCGACGAGCGGCTGACGACGAAGGGCGCGCACGCGCTGCTCAAGGAAGCCGGCCACCGTCACGCGCAGCGCAGGCCGCGGCTCGATGGCACCGCCGCGATGCTGATCCTCCGGACCTGGCTCGAGCGGCGCAAACGGTCGCTCGCCTGAGCGGCGCGCCGTGCCGGCTGGCGGCGTATCTTCTCGGCTGATGGCCGCCCTCGCCGCTCCTGTCGCTCGCGCGCTCGCCGCCACCGCGATCCTTGCGGCGTCGTTCGGCTGCAATCGCGGGACGACGACGACTGGTGGTGGTGGACGTGAAAGCAGTGGTGGGCGCGAAGGCGCGGCGCACGCCGGCCCCCCTCTGTTCCACGAGATCACCGCCGACGTCGGGCTGCCGGCGGCGGCGGGCGCGATGCCGGACGGCACCTACTCGCTGCCCGAGATCACGGGGCCCGGCGTCGCGCTCTTCGATTTCGACGGCGACGGCGACCTCGACCTGCTCGAGCGGCGCTGTCCGCCGCCGGGCCGGCCCGACGAGCCGGCGCCCGACCGGCTCTGGCGCCGCGAGCCCGACGGCCGCTACGTCGACGTCTCGCGCGAATCGGGGCTGGCCGATCCCGGCTTCGGGCAGGGGGTGGCGATCGGCGACGTCGACGGCGACGGCGATCTCGACGTCTACTGCGCCAACCTCGGCCGCGACGCCTTCTACCGCAACCGCGGCGACGGCACGTTCGCCGACGAGACCGCGGCGGCCGGCTTTTGCGCCGAGGACGGCTGGTGCTGCGCGGCGGCGTTCTTCGACCCCGACCGCGACGGCGACCTCGACCTGATCGTCGCCACCTACGTCCGCTTCGAGGCGTCGACCGTCTGCCGCAACCCCGACAGCGCGCAGGAATACTGCGGCCCGAGCTCCTACGCCGCGACCGTCGCCACTTTCTGGCGCAACGACGGCGGCGGCCGCTTCCGCGACGAGAGCGCCGCGACGGGGATCAGCCGCTCGAGCTCGGCGGCGCTCGGCGTCCTGTGCGCCGACCTCACCGACGACGGCTGGCCCGACGTCTACGTCGCCAACGATGCCCTCGCCAACGGACTGTTCGTGAACCGGGGCGACGGGACGTTCGAAGACGAAGGCCTCATGCGCGGCGCCGCGCTCAACCGCTTCGGCAAGCCGGAGGGGAGCATGGGAATCGCCGTCGGCGACGTCGACGGCGACGACGACTACGACCTCCTCGTCACCAACATCGTCGGCGAGAACAACACGCTCTACGTGGGAGACCCGGCGTTCGGCTTCACCGACTCCACGCCGCGCGCCGGCATGTCGGCGCGCGACCTCGAGCACACCGGCTTCGGCTGCGGCTTCTTCGACCTCGACCTCGACGGCGACCTCGACCTCGCCGTGGTGAACGGCCGCGTGAAGCGCGGGAGGATCCTCCCGAATGCCGGACTCGCCCCGTTCTGGAACCGGTACGCCGAGCCGAACTTCCTCTTCCTCAATCGCGGCGACGCCACCTTCACCGACCAGGACGTCGACGGCGGCGACTTCACGCGGCGCGCCGAGATCACGCGCGGTCTGGCGTTCGGGGACCTCGACGGCGATGGCGACCTCGACCTCGTGACGTCGCAGGTGCTCGGTCCGCTGCGCGTCTACCGCAACGACGCGCCGCGCCGCGGCCACTGGCTCGTCGTGCGGGCGCGCACCGGCCAGCGCGACGCGCTCGGAGCCGACGTGCGCGTCCGCTGCGGCACGACGACCTTCCGGCGCCTCTGCCTCGCGGCCTTCAGCTACGCGAGCAGCCACGATCCCCGCCCCCACTTCGGGCTCGGAGAGAACGCCGCCTACGACTCGATCGATGTCCTCTGGCCGAGCGGCCGGCGCGAGCGGTTCGCCGGCGAAAACGCCGATCGCGCGGTCGAGCTCGTCGAAGGGGAGGGACGGTCGCCGTGAGCCGCCGCCGGCCGGCCATCGCCGCGCTCGCGCTGGCAGCCGCCTGCGATCACTCCGCCACGACGGCCCCCTCGCCCGCTTCCGCACCCGCGATCCCGCGGCCCGAGCTCGGAAGCGTCGCCGACGCGCCGCTCACGCAGGCGGTGGTCGCCGCGCAGGCGCGGATCGAGAAGAGCCCGGACGACCTCGCCGCGTGGGAGGCCTACGGCGCGCTCCTCGCGACCCACGACTGGCGACGGGAGGCGGCCGCGGCATTCGCGGCGGCCGAGGCGCTCGAGCCGAAGAACTTCCGCTGGCCCTACCTGCAGGGCCTGCAACTGGCGCCGTGCGACGTCGCGGCCGCGCTCGCCGCCTACGAACGCGCGCTCGGGATCGATCCCGACTATGCGCCCGGCCACGTGAACTGCGGCCGGCTGCTCCTCGAGCTCGCACGCCACGGCGAGGCGATCGGGCGGTTCGAGCAGGCGATCCGCCTCGACGAGAAGAGCGTCGACGGCTGGCTCGGGCTCGGCCAGGCGAGGCTGCTCATGCACGAGCCGGCGGCGGCCGAGCAGGCGCTCCGGCGCGCCTTCGCGCTCGAGCCGGACCACCCGGAGGTACGGTCGGCGCTCTCGAGCGCGTGCTTCGCGCTCGGCCGAAAGGAAGAGGCGAAGGAGCACGCCCGCGTCGCGCAGGCGAAGGCGCGCTCGGTCCACGTCGCCGACCCGCGCGCGAAGATTCCGTTCGTGCCGGTGACGGCGGGCGACCACGTCAACGCGGCGCTCCAGCGGATGGACGAGAAGAAGTTCGCCGAGGCGGAGCGCTACCTGCGCCAGGCGCTCCAGATCCAGCCGGAGTCGATCGCGGCATGGACCAACCTCGCCACGGTCCTGCTCGAGCGTGACGATCTCGTCGGCGCCGAGACGGCGCTGCGCGAGTCGATCCGCATCACGCCCTCCGCGGACGCCGAGTTCAGGCTCGCGGGCGTCCTCTATCGAAGCGGAAGGAAGTCGGAAGCCGCGGACGCGATGGCGGCCGCGGCCCGCCTCGCGCCCGCCGACGTCGTGACGCAGGAGAAGGCGGGGATGATTCTCCTCGAGGTCGGGCGGTTCGCCGACGCGGCCGAACGGTTCGCCGCCGTGGCGGCCGCACGCCCGGGCGACGAGCCGGCGCGGCTGCGGCTGGCGACGACGCTGCGAAGCCTCGCCGTCGACCAGCTCCATCACAAGCTCGTCGCCGAGGGGATCGCCACGATGCGACGCGCGCTCGCTGCGAAGCCCGACCACTTCCCGATCGAGCGCGACCTCGCCTTCCTCCTCGCGACGCTGCCCAGCGACGAGCAGCGAAACGGCGTGGAGGCGGTGAAGCTCGCGGAGCACGCGAGGCTGGGGCGCGAGGAGAGCGCCGTGATCCTGGACGCGCTCGCCGCCGCGTACGCCGAGGTGGGACGCTTCGACGACGCGGTCGCCGCCGTCGAGCGCGCGCTCGAGGCGGCGCGCAAGGGCGGCCGGGCCGCCGAGGGGAGGAGCTTCGAGGCGCGCCTCAAGCTCTATCGCGCGAGGAAGCCACTGCGCATCCCGCCGGAAGCGGTCCGGTAGCCGACTACCGCTTCTGGAACTGGCCGCCCGAGTCCTCGGCGATGCCGTAGAGCAGCGCCACGTTGGGTTCCTCGCCGACGCCGATCGTGTGGATCCGGATGCGCGAGAGGCGGTTCCACTCGCGGACGAGGCGGCGCAGCTCGAGCGGATCGATCACTTCGCCCACGGTCGCGTCGCCGTCGGAGAGGAAGAAGATGGTGTCGATCGCCGAGTCGTAGGCTACGTCGCGCGCCCCCATGCCGGCGACGGTGAGCGCCTCCTTCATGCCGTCGTGGATGTTCGTGCCGGGGCCGAGCTCGAGCTTCTCGTCGATCCACTCGGTGATCTTCTGCTTCACCGGCGTCGTGACGGTCGTCATCTTCTGCTGCCAGCGGGTCGCGGTGCCGGCGAAGGTGACGATCATCACCTGGTCGCCGTCGGAGAGCCCCGCGATCGCCTGCTTGAGCTGCTCCTTCGCCACGTCGATCTTGCGCTTGTCGCCGCGGCCGCCCACCGGGTCGTACATGCTCTTGCTCACGTCGAGCACGAAGCAGACCTTCTTCGAGACCGAGCTGATCCCGTAGAAGGTCACCTTGCCGTCGGCCGGCCGGTCCCACGCAGCCACCGCGAGCCCGCCCCCCTTCGGCACGGCCGCGAGATCGAAAGTCGCCTGGTTCTCGTCCCACCACTTCCGCCAGACCGGGGCGCTCATCGAAATCCGCTGTCCCGTGAGGCGCTGGAGCCCCTGCGTGATGTCCTCGCGCACGCGCCCGACCTCCGCGTCGAGCGCCGTGATGAGCGCGGGGATCGACTCCTTCTGCGGGACTCGCACGAGCGCCGAGACGGCCGCGGCGCGGACGCGCCAGTTCTCGTGGGCGAGCAGCCGCGCGCGCACGACCTCCATCGCGTCGGCGTCGCGCAGCACGACCAGCGCCTCGAGGGCCGCGAGCCGCGCCTTGACCTCCTTGTCCTCGACCAGCAGCTTTCGCAGCGCCTCGCGCACCCAGATCTCGTCGACCGCGCCGCACGACTCGAGCAGGCCACAGCGCGTCTCGAGGTCCCTCTCGCCGCGCGCCGACGCGAGGAGCGCGTTGGTCGCCTTGACCCGCTTGTCGCCCGAGAGCGCCGCGGCGGCGACGCCGACCGCGCGCGAGGCGGCGCTGCGCAGCCCCTCGAGCGTCCGTGCCAGCGCGGAGGCATCGGTCACCTGCTTCTGCAGGTTCTCGAAGGCGTTCTTCGTGGCGACGCTGATGGTCCCGTTGCCCTGCTCGACCGCCTTGAAGAACATCTCCTTCATCTTCGCGTACTGCTCGCGCAGCTTGGCGAGGTCGGGCTCGCCCTTCTTCAGCGCCTTGGTCGCGTCGAGCGCGACCGACGTCAGCTCGCCCGGAACGTTCTCGCGGCCCAGCCGCGCGTAGACGTCGATCCATCTCACGCGCTCGTCGGCGGGCGCCTTGCCGTCGACGCGCTTCTCGAGCTGCTTGAGTGCCGCGTCGACCTCCGGCCCTTTCGCGCTGCGCAGGAGCCGGGCGGCGGCGTCGGCGATCTGCGTGCGCGCCGCGCGATGGAGATCGAGCGTCAGCACCGTCCGCTCGACGCGCGCCTGCTCCTCGGCCTTCTCCGAAGCGACGCGGTTCAGCTCGGAGGGCTCCGCCTTGTCGCCTTCGAGCTCGAAGAGCTTCGAGGAGAACTGGGCGAGCTTGCCCTTCTGCTGCTCCTGCTGCCGATCGAGGACCTCGACGCGCTTGGTCTCCTCCTCGTAGACCTCGAGGAGCGTCGGGACGCTCGCCGCCTCGTTCTTCGCCGTGACGGCGTCGACGAGCTCGGTGATGCCGCGGGTGACGACGTCGAGGAGGCGGCGCTGGCTCGAGCCCTTGCGCTGCGACGACTCGAGCGCGACCCGCTTGTCGTCGACCGACTTTGCGTCGGCCGCGCCCTTCGTCAGGTCGGCGATCTCGCGCTCGCCGCGCGCGGCGTCGACCTCCGACTTCGAGAGGAGCTCGCTGAACCGGTCGAGCCCCTGGAGCAGCACCGGCAGCGCCCGCGGCGCCGCCGCGTCGACCGCGCTCTTCAAGGCGGCCGCCGCGCGGTCGGGGTCGTAGTCGTTGGCCTCGAGCGCCGACCCGAGCGCGGTGACCGGGTCCTGCTGCCCGCTCGCGCGGGGCGCGAGGAGTCCCAAGGTCACGAGCAGCGCGGCGACGCTCGATGTCGGCCACCTGGGCCACCTGGCGCCGTTCGCGCGCGCCCACATCCGCGCCATCCGCCGCGCCATCCGCGATTCCCTCCGTCCTGACTCCCTTCGACCGCGAAAGAAGCGGCCGCCGCCTGCCGAGCCGTCCGTAAGCCGGGTTCTGTTCCCCCGCCTGCCGCCGGCGTTGCCGCCGTCGGCGCAGCGAGAGTGGTGATCATTCCTCTGGGATCGCCGTCGCCGGCGACCTCGAACGACCTACCCGGGAGTCATGGCGACGCGGGCCGCGTCATCCTCCCCTATTTGGTCTTTCTCCGGGTGGGGCTTGCCGAGCCGACGAGTCACCCCGCCGACTGGTGAGCTCTTACCTCACCGTTTCACCCTTGCTCCGCCGCTTTCGCGGCGGGGCGGTCTGCTCTCTGTTGCGCTTTCCCTGGCCTTGCGGCCGGTGGACGTTGTCCACCACCCTGCCCTGTGGAGCCCGGACTTTCCTCCATCCAAGAGCCGAACGAGCCTCCTCGACAGCGACCACCTGTACGGCTCGGCAGGCGGCGGCCGGGTCACTCTGTACGGCGCTTCGACGGGCGCGTCAAGCGCGGCAGCTATCCTCGCGCGGCTCCCGGGAGGAATCGTTGAACGCGTCCATCACGCTGCTGCTCGCGCTGCTCGCGGCCGCCGCGACGCGAGGAGACGAAGCGGAGCTCGAGTGGCGCTTCGCCGCCGCCGTCGACGGGAAGCGGCTCCTGCGGACCGTGCGCGAGCTCACCGCGCTCGGCGCGCGGATGGGCGGCACCGAGTCGGGCGACGCGGCGGCGAAGTACCACGCCGCGCGCTTCCGCGCCGCCGGGCTCGAGCCTGTGCCGACGGTCGATCCGGAGCTGCGCGCCTTCCAGCCGAACAAGCTCGTGGCGAACCTCGTCATCGCAGACGCGACGATCGAGCTGAAGGACGGCGCGCTCGCGCTCCACACGCCGGGGATCGGGCGCACGACGTTGCCGCTCCTGCTCGAGCCCCCCGCCTCGGCCGGCGACGCCCCAAGCTCGCCCTACGCGCTCCTCGTCGACGCGCCGACCCACGGCGAGCAGGGGCCGACGGCCGCCGCGAAGGCGAGCGCCGCGTTCGCCGGCGTGACGAGGCTTCCGCGGAGCGCCCGTCCGCGCGTCGTGCTGGTCGCGTTCGACCAGCGCGTCGAGAGCTCGACGCCGGTGCTCCATCACGGACGCGACTTCGAGGGGACGGTGCTCACGATCTCCCGGCGCGAGGCGGCCTCGCTGCGCGCCGCCTGCGCGGAGGCGCCGGAAGCCGATCCGGAGCTCTCGATCGAGGCCGAGGTCTTCGACGGCCCCGGCCATCCGATCACCGTCCTCGCCGACGTGCCGGGCACGGCGCCGGCCGCGGGGAGCGGGCCGCCGATCCTGCTCTTCTGCGCGCACGGCGACTCCGACTCGGGCAGCCTCGGCGCGGACGACAACGCGTCGGGCGACGCGGTGGTTCACGAGCTCGCCGCCGTCTTCGCGCAGCTCCGCGATGATGCGAAGGATGGGAAGGGCGGAATGGCCCTGCCGATCACCCTTCGGTTTGTGGTTTGGGGCAGCGAGATCCACTCCACCAACAACTACATCGCGCGGACGCGAGGCGACGGATCGCTCGCCCGCCACGTCGCCGTCGTCAACTTCGACCAGGCCGGCACCGGCGCCGAGCGCGACTGCATCTACTTCGAGCCGGACGACCTGCCGCTCAACCAGCCGCTCGTTCGGCTCGGCCTCGACGTCGCGCAGGAGCGCGTCGGCCGCGACGGCTTCTGGTCGGAGTACACGAGCAACGCGGCGCTCGGCGGCACCGACAGCTACTGCTTCTCGCCGGGCTGGCGGCAGGGAGGCGCGAAGGGCGACCTGCCGGCGATCACGATCTTCTCTGCCGCCTTCGGCGAGGCGGAGCGGACGCGCGTGACCGAGGGTTTCCTTTCGCCCGGCTGGAAGGGCGAGCACGACCGCATCGTCGTCGACTACTCGAAGGTCTACCACGAGACGGGCGACCGGCCCGACGTCACGACCGAGGCCGAGCCCTGGAACATGGAATGGGTGACCAAGGCGGCGGGGCTGCTCGCGCTGCGGCTCGCGAGCTCGCCGGAGACCGTGAAGAAGCTGCTCGATCGCTGACGATCTCCCGGCGCGGGGCTATCATCCTCCGCCCCCCCGGGACGAGGCATGATCAAGAAGGCCCTGACCCAGCTCCGACTCGCCGCACGCAACCCGGCGCAGGTGCGTCGCGTGATCGGCTCCGAGCTAAAGATGCGGCTGGGCCTGCCCGTGCTTCGCAGCGTCGAGCTGGCCGTCACCTGGATCTGCAACCTGCGCTGCGAGTTCTGCTACGCCGAAGACCTGATGTACGCGCAGAAGCGGCCGCCCGACATGACGGTCGACGTCGTCCGCGACCTCACGCGGCAGGCGCGCGCGCTGGGGATGATCCACGTCAACCTCACCGGCGGCGAGCCGATGATCCGCAAGGACATCTACGACGTCGTCGACGCGGTGCCGAAGGACGTCGTCGTCTCGATCGTCACGAACTCGACGCTGCTCTCCGAGGAGAAGATCCGCGGGCTCAAGGAAGCAGGCGTCGCCAACATCCAGATGTCCTACGGCGCCTATTACGTGAAGTCGTACCGCCGCGAGTTCGCGCGCTACGCCCGCTCGATCGGGCTCGGCGTCACGATCAGCGTGGTGAACATCAAGAGCGAGCGCGAGAACATCGAGTCGGCGATGAAGTGGGCCGAGGAGGACGACTGCAGCGTCCTCTGGAACTACCCGATGCGGTACAAGAACGACGGCCTCGACGCCGAGATCTACTGGAAGTACCGCAACCATCCGCGCGTGCGCGAGGACAACATGTTCTGGTCGGGGAAGGACCGCTGCCCCGCCGGGACCCAGAAGATCTACGTCACCAACGACGGCGACGTGATGACCTGCGACCGGATCCACGGCAGCTTCGGCAACCTCCACGGCGAGCCGCTCGAGGCGATCTGGCGGCGCATGTACGCCGCGTTCAAGGACGTGAAGTCGCACTGCCTGCTCGAGACCTGCCCCAAGCAGTGGGCCGAGAACAACGAGAAGACCGGTAAGCGCAACGATCCGTCCTTCCTCGGCTCGGGCGCCGACCCGTTCAACGTCTTCAAGGGCACCCGCTTCGAGAAGCTGACCGTGCCCGCCACGCAGTTCACGCGCGAGATGCTCTCCGCCGCGAAGACGCGCGAGAAGAGCCCGGAACCCGCGAAGCCCGTCCCGCTCGCGAAATGAGCCGTCTCGCGCTCGCGCTCGCCGTCGCCGCGCAGCAGGGCGACGCTCCGCCCGTCTCGGGCGCCACCGCCTCCCCGTGCTGCCTCAGGAAGACGCGCGCCCGCGATCCCTCCGGCCCGCTCCCGACCGACCGCAAGTCGGTGCTGCTGCGCGCGATCGGCGAGAGGATCCGCGCGAGCGATGCGCTGCTCTACGGCGAGGGTCCGTTCCACTGGCTGCCCGAGCGCATCGCCGCGCTTCCGCCCGACGCGCCTCCCGGCCGCGCCTTCTCGCTGCGCGAGGAGTACGCCGACGCGCTTCTGCAGCAGGGCGACGTCGAGGGCGCGCTCGTGCAGCTCGACGAGTGCCGCAGGATCGCGGAGGCGGCGGGCGACGTCGCGGCGTCGCGCAGCGCGACGCGCACGAGCGCGCTCGCATGGCTCCGCCTCGGCGAGCGGCAGAACTGCGTCGCTCGCCACAACGAGGAGAGCTGCATCTTCCCGCTCCGCGGCGCGGCCCTGCACACCGACCGGCGCGGCAGCGAGACGGCGATCGCGCTGCTCGAGCCTCTGCTGCGCGCCGACCGCGACGACCTCCTCTCGGTCTGGCTCTTGAACGTCGCGCACATGACGCTCGGCACCTGGCCGCAGAACGTCGCGCCGGAGTGGCTCCTCCCGCCGGAGGGGTTCGCCTCGGAGGGCGACGTCGGCCGCTTCGTCGACGTCGCCGCGAAGGTCGGGCTCGACACCTTCGGCCGCGCCGGCGGCTCGGTCATGGACGATTTCGACGGCGACGGCCTGCTCGACCTGCTCGTCTCGTCGTCGGGCGTCGACGAGCCGCTCGGCCTCTTCCGGCAGGAGCGCGTCGGAGCATCGGGCGTGCGCTTCCGCGACGTCGCCGACGAGGTCGGGCTCGCCGGCCAGGTCGGCGGGCTGCAGTGCTTCGCGCAGGACCTGAACAACGACGGCCGGCTCGACCTCCTGGTCCAGCGCGGCGCGTGGACCCACAAGTACGGCGAGGTTCCCAACTCGCTCTTGATCCAGCAGCCGGACGGCACGTTCGTCGACCGGACGCTTCAGGCGGGGATCGAGCTCGCGGCGCCGAGCCTGGTCGCCGCGTTCGCCGACGTCGACCTCGACGGCGACCTCGACGTGTTCCTCGGGTACGAGAGCTACGGCGCCGCCTCGGCCGAGAACTACCCGTGCCGTCTCTTCCTGAACCGCGGCGACGCGACCTTCGTGGACGTCACCGCGGCCGCGGGCGTGAGCAACGACCACGTCTGCAAGGGCGCCGCCTTCGGCGATTACGACGGCGACCGGCTCCCCGACCTCTACGTCTCGAATCTCGCCGCGCAGAACCGCCTTTACCACAACATTGGCGGCGGCCGGTTCGTCGACGTTGCCGAGAAGCTCGGCGTCACGTCGCCGGTCCAGAGCTTCTCCTGCTGGTTCTTCGACTACGACGACGACGGCGACCCCGACCTCTACGTCGCGTGCTACGGCACGCCGCGCACGCGCGCGACCGAGATGGCCGCGTGGTACCGCGACGGCCGACTCGGCGCCGACACGCAGCGGCTCTACGAGAACGACGGCCGCGGCGGCTTCCGCGACGTGACGAAGGAGCGCGGGCTGGCGCGGGTCGTCTTCCCGATGGGCTCGAACTTCGGCGACGTCGACGAGGACGGCTTCCCCGACCTCTACCTGGCGACCGGCGACCCGGAGTTCGCGTCGCTCTGGCCCAACGTCCTCTACCGCAACGATCGCGGGCGGCGATTCCAGGACGTGACGGCGTCGAGCGGCACCGGCCACCTGCAGAAAGGGCACGGCGTCTCGTTCGGCGACCTCGACGGCGACGGCGATCAGGATCTCTTCGTGGAGATCGGCGGCGTCCTGAAGGACGACGCCTTCCAGAGCGCTCTCTTCGAGAACCCCGGCCACGGCAACCACTGGATCACGGTGCGGCTGATCGGCCGGAGCTCGAACCGATTCGGCGTCGGCTCGCGCATCCGCGCGACGATCGAAGCGGGCTCCGAGAACTCGCCGGCCGCCACGACGCGCGACGTCTTCCACTTCGTCGGCGCCAACTCGAGCTTCGGCGGCAACAGCCTCCAGGCGGAGATGGGGCTCGGGAAGGCGACGCGCCTCGTCGCGCTCGAAGTCTTCTGGCCGAAGACGGGAAAGACGCAGCGCTTCGCCGACGTGCCGCTCGATCGGGTCGTCGTCGTCGACGAAGGAAAGAGCGAGCTCGAGGTCCTTCCGCCCGACCCGCCGCGAAGGCTCGCCGCGCCGCTGGGCGACGCCGCCGATTCGAAGTAGGCTCCCGCGTCCGATGCTCCTCCCGATCCTGCTGCTCGCGGCGCTTCCGATCGCGGCCCCGGCCGCGTTCCAGTCCAGGGACGAGCCCGCCGCACCCTCGGGCAACGCGCGCAAGGGCTCGCTCCTGCAGAAGCTCGCGGTCGAGCTCGAGGCGTCGACGGCCCCCTTCTTCGGCCGCGGCGCGATCGTCGAGATCCGCAGGCGCCTCGCCGCGCTGCCGAAGGAGGCACCGGCGCCGCAGGTGCTCCCGCTGCGCAGCGCGCTTGGCGACCACCTGCTCGCGTTCGGCGAGATCGACGCGGCGATCGGCGAGTTTGAACGCGGCCTGGAAACGGCGACCGCCGCGCGCGACGTCCGCTCGCAGTTCCTTCTGCGCAGGAAGCTCGCGCTCGCCTGGATGCGCTTCGCCGAGCGGCAGAACTGCGTCAACTGCCACAACGCCGACAGCTGCATCCTGCCGCTCAAGGGCGGCGCGCTGCACGTCGATCGACGCGGGAGCGAGAACGCGATCGAGCTGCTGATGGCGGCGCTCGACGCCGACGGCAGCGACCTCGCCGCGATCTGGCTCCTGAACGTCGCGCACATGACGCTCGGAAGCTGGCCCGACGGAGTGCCGGCGGCGTGGCGAATCCCTCGCAGCGCCTTCGAGTCGGAGCGCGAGATGCCGCGGATGTTCGACGTCGCGGCGAGCGTCGGGCTCGGCGCCGGGTCGCTCGCCGGCAGCTCGATCGTCGACGACTTCGACGGCGACGGGGTGCTCGACGTCGCCACCTCGTCGTGGGATCTCCACGAGCCGGTGCGCCTCTACTTCCGCGGGCCGGACGGCAGCTACGCGCAGCGCGAGAAGCTCGGGCTCGAGCAGCAGCTCGGCGCCTTCGGGATGCAGCAGTTCGACGCCAACGACGACGGCAGGCTCGACCTGTTGATGCAGCGCGGCGGGTGGCTGAACGACTACGGCAAGCTCCCGAACTCACTCTGCGTGCAGCAGCCTGACGGGACCTTCGCCGATCGGACGCTCGAGGCGGGCATCGAGCTCCTCGCGCCGAGCCAGGTCGCGGCGGTCGCCGACTTCGACCTCGACGGCGATCTCGACCTCTTCCTCGGGTACGAGAACGTCGGCGGCGAAAAGGCTCTCAAGTACCCGTGCAAGCTCTTCCGCAACCGCGGCGACGCCACCTTCGAGGACGTCACCGACGCGGCGGGTGTGCGCAACGGGCTGGCGTGCAAGGGGGCGGCGTTCGGCGACTACGACGGCGACGGCCGGCCCGACCTCTACGTCTCGAACATGCACGGCCCCAACCGGCTCTTCCACAACGAGGGCGGAGGGCGGTTCCGCGACGTGGCGCTCGATCTCGGCGTCTTCGATCCGCTCGACAGCTTCGCCTGCTGGTTCTTCGACTACAACAACGACGGCTGGCTCGATCTCTTCGTCACCTCCTACGAGCAGCACGATCGCGCCGGCGAGGTCTGCGCCTATTACAAGAACCGGTCGACCGGCTACGACACCCAGAGGTTGTTCGAGAACGACGGCCACGGCGGCTTCCGCGACGTCACGGTGGAGCGCCATCTCGACCGCGTCGCCATTGCTATGGGCTGCAACTTCGGCGACGTCGACAACGACGGTTTCCCCGACATCTACCTCGCGACCGGCGACCCGGAGTTCGCGTCGCTCTGGCCCAACGTCCTCTACCGCAACGACGGCGGGCGGCGCTTCGAGGACGTGACGACCTCGACCGGCACCGGCCACCTGCAGAAGGGACACGGCGTCTCCTTCGGCGATCTCGACGGCGACGGCGACCAGGACCTCTTCGCCAAGCTCGGCGGCGCCAACGCCGACGACGGCTTCGCCAGCGTCCTCTTCGCCAACCCCGGCCACGGCAACCACTGGATCACGGTGCGGCTGATCGGCCGGAGCTCGAACCGTTTCGGCGTCGGGTCGCGGATCCGGGCGACGATCGACGAGGGCTCGTCGGGCCCGCCGGGCCCGAACGGCTCGTCCGGTGGCGCGACGCGCGACGTCTTCCATTTCGTCGGCGCCAACTCGAGCTTCGGCGGCAACAGCCTCCAGGCGGAGATGGGGCTCGGGAAGGCGACGCGCCTCGTCGCGCTCGAGGTCTTCTGGCCGAAGACGGGAAAGACGCAGTGCTTCCGTGACGTGCCGCTCGATCGGGTCGTGGTCGTCGACGAGGATCGGGCGGAGTTGACCGTCCTGCCCGCCGCGCCGGTGCGGCCGCTCGGCGAGCCGGCGCCCACCGGCTCGCCGTCGAAGTAGACTCCGCCGCGCCATGCTCCACGTCCTCGCGCTCGCAGTCCTGGCGCCCGCGCAGCTCGTCCCGCCGCAGTCCCCGGGCTTCGGCGACGCGGCCGCCGCGAACGCGCGCAAGGTGACGCTGCTGAAGAACGTCACGACGGAGCTCGAGAACTCGATGGCGCCCTTCTTCGGGAAAGCCGCGATCCCGGAGCTCCGGAAGCGGATCGCGGCGCTCACCGCCTCGGCGCCCGCGCAGAGCGCGGCCTCGATGCACCTGACGCTCGCCGACGTGCTGCTCGGTTTCGGGCAGGTCGACGAGGCGATCGCGGAGTACGAGGCGTCGATCGAGGCGACGCGGCCGCTTGGCGACGCACGCGCGCTGGCGATCGCTCAGCGCAAGCTCGCGGTGGCGTGGATGCGGATGGGCGAGCGGCAGAACTGCGTCGCGCGCCACAACGAGGAGAGCTGCATCTTTCCGCTGAAGGGCGGCGCGATCCACGTCGACCGCCGCGGCAGCGAAACGGCGATCGAGGTCCTGCTGGCGGCGCTCCAGTCCGACCCGGGCGACCTCGCGTCGATCTGGCTGCTCAACGTCGCCCACATGACGCTCGGGAGCTGGCCCGACGGCGTGCCCGAGGCGTGGCGGATCGCGCCGTCGGCGTTCGAGTCGGAGCGGCCGATGCCGCGCATGCGCGAGATCGCCGGCAGGCTCGGCATGGCGTCGATGACCCGCTCGGGCGGCTCGATCCTCGACGATTTCGACGGCGACGGGCAGCTCGAGGTCGTCACCTCGTCGATCGACCTGCACCAGTCGATCCGGATGTTCCGGCGGCAGCAGGACGGGACGTGGCAGGACGTCGCGCCGAAGCTCGGTCTCGCTCCGCAGGTCGGCGGCTTCCAGATCCTGCAGTTCGACGCCGACAACGACGGCCGCCTCGACCTCCTGATCCAGCGCGGCGGCTGGCTCGGCGACTTCGGCCACGTCCCGAACTCGTTGGTGATGCAGCAGAAGGACGGCACCTTCGTCGACCGCACGCGCGAGGCGGGGATGGAGTACCTCGCGCCGAGCCAGGTGGTCGCGGCCGACGACGTCGACCTCGACGGCGACCTCGACGTCTTCCTCGGGTACGAGAACTCGGGCGGCGAACGGGCGATCCGCTTCCCCTGCCGGCTGCTGCGCAACCGCGGCGACGGGACGTTCGAGGAGATCGGGCGGCAGGCCGGCGTGGTCAATGGGCTGGTCACGAAGGGCGCGGCGTTCGGCGACTACGACGGCGACGGCCGGCCCGATCTCTACGTCTCGAACATGCACGGACCGAACCGCCTCTACCACAACGAGGGCGACTGCCGCTTCAAGGACGTCGCGGCGGAGCTCGGCGTGCGCGCCCCTCTCGACAGCTTCGCCTGCTGGTTCTTCGACGAGAACAACGACGGCTGGCTCGACCTCTTCGTCGGCTGCTACGACGTCGGCGACCGCGGCTCCCAGGTCGGCGCCTACTACAAGGACGGCGTCGTCCCGACCCAGACGCAGCGCCTCTATGAGAACGACGGCCACGGCGGCTTCCGCGACGTCACGGTCGAGCGCCGCCTGAACCGGGTCGTCTTCCCGATGGGCGCCAACTTCGGCGACGTCGACAACGACGGCTTCCCCGACATCTACCTGGCGACCGGCGACCCCGAGCTCTCCTCGCTCTGGCCCAACATCCTCTACCGCAACGACGGCGGACGGCGCTTCGAGGACGTGACGACGGCGACCGGCACCGGCCACCTCCAGAAGGGACACGGCGTCTCCTTCGGCGATCTCGACGGCGACGGCGACCAGGATCTCTTCGTCCAGCTCGGCGGCGCGGCCGACGACGACGGCTTCGGCGACGTCCTCTTCGAGAACCCGGGCCACGGCAACCGCTGGATCACGGTGCGGCTGATCGGCCGGAGCTCCAACCGCTTCGGCGTCGGGTCGCGGATCCGCGCGACGATCGAAGAGGGCCCATCGGGCCCGAACGGTGAATCGTCCGCCGCGACCCGTGACGTCTTCCACTTCGTCGGCTCGAACTCGAGCTTCGGCGGCAACAGCCTCCAGGCGGAGATGGGGCTCGGGAAGGCGACGCGCCTCGTCGCGCTCGAGGTCTACTGGCCGAAGACGCGCAAGACGCAGCGCTTCGCCGACGTGCCGCTCGACCGGGTCGTCGTCGTCGACGAGGGGAAGGAGCAGCTCGCGGTGCTCCCCGCCGCGAGCGCGCCTCTGCGCTAGACCGGGCTAGACTCGCCCGCCTATGGAATTCGTCTACGTCGTCGAGCGGGCGCGGCTCTTCGACCTCTCCTTCCCGCACGGCTTCGTGCCGGCGGCCGCCGACCGGAGGATCGCCGCCGACCGGATCGAGCGCATCCGCAGGCACGGCTTCTTCGTCGAACGGCGCGCCGCCGAGCAGAACTCCTCGTGGAAGCAGGTCATCCCCTACGTCGTCGTGCGGCGCGGCGACTCGATCCTCCTCCTCGAGCGCAAGGCCCTGCAGGGTGAGGCGCGACTCCACGGCAAGCTCTCGATCGGAGTCGGCGGCCACATCAACCCGGTCGACGAGAGCTCCGGCCGGCCCGACGCAGCCGACGGCGACATCCTCCTGCAGGGGCTTCAGCGTGAGCTCCTCGAGGAGCTCGACGTGCGCGGCCGCCTCGCGCTGCGCGCCGCGGGCTTCCTGAACGACGATGCCACGGACGTCGGCGCCGTCCACTTCGGGCTGGTCGCGGTGGCCGACGCGCGCGAGGCGGAGGTGGCGATCCGCGAGACGGAGCTCATGGAAGGGCGCTTCGTCCCGCGCGCCGAGCTGCTCGAGCTCCACCGCGGGGAGCGGGCGCGCTTCGAGACCTGGTCGAGCCTGCTGATCGATCAGCTCGATGCCGTCCTCGCGGCCGACCTCCCGCTCGAGGAGACGTTCGCGGCCGCGCCGCGGCGTTGAGGGACGGGAGCCGCCGAATGGTCGCGCCGCCGCTGATCGCCGCCCTCCTGCTCGCCCTGCCCCAGTCGAATCCTCCCGCGCCGACCGGCGAGCCGGCCGCGGAGGATGAAGACGTCCGCAAGGCGAGGTGGCTGGCGAAGATCGCCGACGACGTGACGGACAGCGTGGCGCCGCTCGTCGGCCAGGCGCCGCTCGCCCGTTACGCCGAGGCGATCGGGCGGCTGCCTCAAAACGCGGCGCCGGCACAGATCCTCCCGCTGCGCTCGGCCTACGGCGACGCGCTGCGCGCCGTCGGCCGCCTCGACGAGGCGATCCGCGAGTACGAGGCGTGCGCCGAGCTCGAGGAGAAGATCAACAACCGGGCGACGCGCTCCGCGATCCTCGAGCGGCTCGCCATCGCCTGGCTGCGCGTCGGCGAGCGCACCAACTGCATCACGCGCCACAACCAGGACTCGTGCATCTTTCCGCTGAAGGGCGGCGCGATCCACGTCGACCGCACCGGCAGCGAGAAGGCGACGCGAACGCTGATCGAGATGCTGCAGGAGGACCCGACCGACTACGGCGCGATGTGGCTCCTGAACGTCGCCCGCATGACGCTCGGCGACTGGCCCGACGCGGTGGCGCCGACGTGGCGGATCCCGCCGCAGGCGTTCGCGTCGGCGCGCGACTTCCCGCGGCTGGTCGACGCGGCGCCGGGGCTCGGGCTCAACACCTTCAGCCACGCCGGCGGCGCGATCTTCGACGACTTCACCGGCGACGGGCGGCTCGACCTCGTGACGTCGTCGATGGACCCGCACGAGCGGCTCCACTTCTTCGAGCAGCAGCCCGACCGCACCTTCCGCGAGGTCGCGCACGAGAAGAAGCTCGACGGCCAGCTCGGCGGGCTGCAGATCTACCACTTCGACGCCGACAACGACGGACGGCTCGACCTCTACGTGCCGCGCGGCGCGTGGCTCCAGTCGTTCGGCGAGATGCCCAACTCGCTGCTGATCCAGCGGCCCGACGGGACCTTCACCGATCGGACGCGCGCGGCCGGCGTCGAGGTGGTCGCGCCGAGCCAGGTCGCGGCCGTCGCCGACGTCGACCTCGACGGCGACCTCGACCTCTTCGTCGGCTGCGAAGGCGAGCGGGCGAGTCCCGGCGACCCGGCGTCCTATCGCTACGCGTGCCGCCTCTTCCTCAACCGCGGCGACGGCACGTTCGAGGACGGGACCGAGCGCGCCGGCGTCGCGCGCTGCGGCTACGTCAAGGGCGCCGCGTTCGGCGACTACGACGGCGACCGCCTGCCCGACCTCTACGTCAGCGACCTGAAAGGCTCCAACCACCTCTTCCACAATGAAGGGCGCGGGGAAGGCGGCGTACGGTTCCGCGACGTCGCCTTCGAGCTCGGCGTCGCCGATCCGATCGAGAGCTTCGCCTGCTGGTTCTTCGACTGGAACAACGACGGCTGGCTCGACCTCTTCGTCGCCGACTACGCCTTCAAGGACCGGATGGCGGCGATGGGCGCCTACTACCGCAACGGCACCACCGGCCGCGACGTCGGACGCCTCTACGAGAACGACGGCCACGGCCGCTTCCGCGACGTCACGCGCGCCGCCGGGCTGATGCGCGTCGACTTCCCGATGGGCTGCAACTTCGGCGACGTCGACAACGACGGCTGGCCCGACGTCTACCTCGGCACGGGCGATCCGTCGTTCCAGGCGCTCTGGCCCAACGTGCTGCTGCGCAACGACGGCGGGCGGCGCTTCGAGGACGTGACGGCCGCGAGCGGCACCGGCCACCTCCAGAAAGGACACGGCGTCGCCTTCGCCGACTGGGACGAGGACGGCGACCAGGATCTCTTCGTCGAGATGGGCGGCGCCTACGCCGACGACGCCTTCTGGGACGTGCTCTTCGAGAATCCCGGCTTCGGGAACCACTGGCTCAAGGTCGCGCTCGTCGGCCGCGAGAGCAACCGCTTCGGCGTCGGCAGCCGGATCCGCGTCCGCATCGCCGAGCCCTCGGCCGAGCCATCGGCCGAGCCCTTGGCCGAGCGCGACCTCTTCCACTTCGTCGGCGCCAACTCGAGCTTCGGCGGCAACCCGCTGCGCGCCGAGCTCGGACTGGGACAGGCGGCTCGCATTGTCGAGCTCGAAGTCTTCTGGCCGAAGACCGGCAAGACGCAGCGGTTCACCGAGGTGCCGCTCGATCGCTCGATCGTCATCGACGAGGGGAGCGACCGGCTCGAGCTGCGCTCTACCTCGAGCGGGCCGGCGCGATAGCCCTCGCCGCGGCGCGGCTCATCGCGCCGGCGGCGCCACCACGCGCAGCGCCGGATCGTCCTCCTTCACCTCGACCACGCGGTCGAGCGGGACCTCTCGGAAGATCTGCTTCACGCCGGTCGTCGGCCAGAACACCTCGAGCTCCGCGATCCGCGTGGCCTGCCCCATCCCCATCTCCGCCTGCAGGCTGTTGCCGCCGAAGCTGGAGTTCATGCCGACGAAGGTGAAGACGCTGCGCGTGGCTGCCGGCTCCGAGCCCTCTTCGATCGTCGTGCGGATGCGTGCGCCGATGCCGAACCGGTTGGAGCGCACGCCCTTCAACCGGACCGTGAGCCAGTGGTTGCCGTGGCCCGGGTTCTCGAAGAGGACGTCGGCGAACGCGTCGTCCTTGTAGTTGCCGCCGGTCTGGTTGAAGAGGTCCTGATCGCCGTCGCCGTCGAGATCGGCGAAGGCGACTCCGTTGCCCTTCTGGAGCATGCCGGTGCCGGTGGCGGTCGTGACGTCCTCGAAACGCCGGCCGCCGTCGTTGTGGTACATGACGTTGGGGAAGAGCGCCCCGAAGTCGGGCGCGCCGGTGGCGAGGTAGAGGTCCGGGTAGCCGTCGTTGTCGACGTCGCCGAAGTTCGAGCCCATCGGGAAGGCGACGCGGTCGAGCTTCACCTGTCGCGTCACGTCGACGAAGCCGCCCCGGCCGTCGTTCCGGTAGAGGTGGTTGACGTCACAGAGCACCTTGCCGTCCTTGAAGTACGCCGCCTGGGCGGTGACCCGATCGCCCTGGTCGTAGCAGCTCGCGTAGAGGTCGAGGCGGCCGTCGTTGTCGTAGTCGAAGAAGAAGCAGGAGAAGCTGTCCCGCGGTCCGTTCACGCCGAGCTTTCGGGCGACGTCGGTGAAATGCCAGTTCCCGTCGTTGTGATAGAGGTGATTCTCGTCGCGCATCGTCGTGACGTAGAGGTCGGGCAGCCCGTCTTCGTCGTAGTCGCCGAACGCGCAGCCCTTGACGAAGCCGCAGTTCACGATGCCCACCTTCTCGGAGAGCTCCTCGAACGTGCCGTCGCCGCGATTGCGGAAGAGACGGCTCGGGTAGATCCCCTGCTGGCGCGACCCCTCGTAGCCGAGGAAGAGGTCGAGGTCTCCGTCGTTGTCGACGTCGGCGAAGCAGGCGGCCTGGCTCGGCGCCGAGATCTCGATCCCCGCCTCTTTCGTGCGATCGAGGAACGTCCCGTCCTGCTGCTGGATCAGCAGCGAGTTCGGGATCTCGCCCGCGCGCCCCATCCATCCGCCGCGCTGGACGAGGATGTCGAGCCGGCCGTCGTTGTCGGCGTCGAAGTGGAAGATCTGCAGCCCGCCGAGCTGGCCGATCAGGCCGACCTCGACCGTGACGTCCTTGAAGGTGCGGTCCTTCTGCTGGCGGAACATTCGCAGCGGCTGGAACTGATCCATCGACGAGGTGAGCACGTCGATCCGGCCGTCGCCGTCGAAGTCGTCGAGGATCGCGCCGCCCGCTCGCGTGAAGCGGTTGAGCCCCAGCTTCGGCGCCACGTCGTACATGCGCGGCATCTCGCGCTCGGAGACGAAGGCGCTCGGCGGGACGCGCCAGCGCTCGGGAACGCCGTCCGGCCAGCTGCCGAGCGTCATGTGCGCGAGGTTCAGGAGCCAGATCGTCGCTACGTCGTCCGGCGACGCCTCCAGGACCTCGGTGAAGCACTTCACCGCGTTCTCGCTACCGACGCGGTCGACGTGGATGGCCCCGTCCTTCAGCGGCAGCAGGCAGCTGTCCTGGTTGTGGTTCGCCACGCAGTTGCGCCGCTCCCCCAGCCGCATCCACGCGAGGCCGAGCCGGCCCAGTAGGACGTTCGTGGAGACGACGTCGTTGCGCGTCCGGGCCTCCTCGAGAGCGATCCCGAAGTCGGCGATCGCGTCGTCGATTCGGCCCACCATCAGGCGTTCGCCGCCACGTTTCACGAAGTGCATCGACGACCCGCTCGGGACCGTCCCGCCGGCGGTGAACTGCTCGATCTGGCGGTCGAGCGTCGCCAATCCTCCCTCGCCGAGAAACGGGGCGTTCGACTCGAGGATCCTCTGCCCGATCTCCCGCAGCAGCAGCGACTTCCTGTCGGTCGGGCGCGGTTCATTCGGATCGAGCGGCGCAGCGCCGCGGCAGCAGGGCGGCGACTCCGGCGCGGGCGGCGCTTCCTGCGCCGAGGCGCCGCTCGTCGCGACGGCAAACGCGACGGCCGCGAGCGACGACAGGCACGAGGAGCCAGGAGACATCGAGACGACTCCGGACGACGGCAAGGAGCACGGAGGAGAGGACGCTGCGTCGATCGCGGGGATGTTCCACGTCGTCGCGCGTTCGTGCAAGAGGAGGGATGGACCGTCGCGGACGCGCGCGAGCAGGTGGGGACTTCTCACTCGCGTGTCCCGAGCGCATCGTGTCGTCAGTTGGCGATGCGAGGAATCCGGCGATGGCGACGACGTGGACCCGGCCGCGCGACTGCACGATCGGCGAGGTGCTGCGGCGGCTCGTGGCGGCGCGGCCCGACGACGAGGCGCTCGTCGATCCCGCGCGCGGCTGGCGCGTCTCGTTCCGCGAGCTCGACGCGAAGACGCTCGAGGCGGCGAGCTCGTTCCTCGCGCTCGGCGTGGGGCGCGGCGACCGAGTGACCGTCTGGGCCGAGAACGTGCCGGAATGGATCGTGATCGAGCTGGCGCTCGCGCGGATCGGCGCGATCCTCGTCACTGCCAACACCGCGCTCAAGCCGCCGGAGATCGAGTACCTCCTGAAGCAGTCGGAGTCGTGCGCCGTCGTCTACACGGCGGGCAGCGAGACGAATTCCTACCCGAGGAGCCTGGCGCAGGTGCGCGCCGCGCTGCCCGAGCTGCGCCACGAGATTTTTCTCGGAAACGACGCGCCGCCGCCGGCGCGGGCGTGGCCGGAGTTCCGGGCGCTCGGGGCGAAGGCGCGGCCCGAGCTGGAGAAGGAGGTGGTCCGGATCGAGGGCGAGCTCGCGCCCGACGACGTGATCAACATGCAGTACACGTCGGGGACGACCGGCTTCCCCAAGGGGGTGATGCTCACCCATCGCAACCTCGTGAACAACGCGTGGGGCATCGGGTCGAAGCTCCGGTTCGCGCCGGGCGAGCGGCTCGCTCTCACGGTCCCGCTGTTCCATTGCTTCGGCTGCGTCGTCGGGACGCTCGGCGCCTTCGTCTCGGCCGTGACGATCGCACTGCTCGACCGATTCGACGCCGCGCGGGCGCTCGACCTCGTCGAGCGCGAGCGGTGCAACCTCCTCTACGGGGTCCCGACCCACTTCCGCCTTCTCACCGAAGAGCAGGAGAGGAAGCCGCGCGACCTCTCGACGCTGCGCGCCGGCGTGATGGGCGGCGCGCCCTGTCCCGAGGAGCTCGTGCGCAAGCTCGTCACGACGCTCCACCTGCCGCAGGCGGTCGCGGCCTACGGGCTCACCGAGTGCAGCCCCGGCGTCACGATCAACGACCCCGACGACACGATCGAGCGGCGGGCGACGACCTGCGGCCGACCGCTCCCCAACACCGAGATCCGCGTCGTCGATCCGGCGTCGAAACGCGAGGTCGCCCGCGGCGAGACCGGCGAGCTGTGGGTCCGCGGCGACTGCGTGATGAAGGGGTACTGGAAGAAGCCGGAGGCGACCGCCGAGGTGCTGCTCGCCGACGGATGGCTGCGCACCGGCGACCTCGCGGTGCACGGCGTCGACGAATACGTCCGGATCGTCGGCCGGCTCAAGGAGATGATCATCCGGGGCGGCGAGAACGTCTATCCCGCCGAGGTCGAGGACGCGCTGCGCGGCCATCCCGGCGTGCGCGACGCCGCCGTCTTCGGCGTCCCCGATCCGGTCTTCGGCGAGGAAGTTCGCGCCGCGATCCTCGCCCGCGCCGCGCCGCCTCCGTCCGAAACGGAGCTGAGAGCCTTCCTCAAGGAGCGCGTGGCCGGCGTGAAGGTCCCGACGAGGATCTTCTGCGTCGACGCCTTCCCGATGACGGCGAGCGGCAAGGTCCAGAAGTTCAAGCTGGCGGAGCAGTTCGCCCCGGCGCCCCGGGGGAGTTGAGGGCGGCCAATTCTCGCGATCCGGAGCGCGGTGCGCGTTCGTGCACCATCCGCCGATAGAGAGGGGTAAGGCCCGGCGAAACGCCGGAGCCGCGCGCGAGATCACTTGGGAGGGGGCGGTCGCCGGCAGGTCAGAAGCGTCTGGATCTTCTCACACAGGCTCTCAGGCAGGTCGTTGACCTCCATCCACCTTTTCCACCGGCGGCCCCCTCTCTTTTTCTCGCGCGGCTGCGCGGCCCGATTACTTCGTCGGACGACCCTCGTTGGCTCCTGCGGAGCCAGACTTCGGGATCGTCCTCCTCGTACTCGGGCCTGCTCGCTCGCGCGAGGGGCTCGATTGCTAGCGCGGGGGGTAGGTGTCGAGGACGTGCTTCTTCCAGTTCTCGATGAAATGGAAGGGTGAGACGCCGTAGACCTCCTTCAGGATGTCGCGCAGGGGGAGCTCGTGCTCCTTCACGCGGCGGACGAGCTGCACGAACTTCTCCTTGCCGAAGGCGTCGAGCAGGTACTGCACCCACGACCAGACGAAGAGGTGCTCGTCGCGAGTGAGCGTCTCGCCGTGCTTGATGACCACCTCGGCGAAGACCGGGATCTTCTCGGCCGTCACGAGCTTGCGGATCTCCGGGCGCCACGGCGCGAGGATCCAGTTGTTCGCCTCGTCCTGCTCCTGGAAGCAGTGCGTGCGGCACTTGCCGAACATCTTGTCGGTGAAGTAGTGCGAGATTCCCTCGTCGATCCAGCCGTTCTTCCGCGCCAGCCAGAAGGAGTTGTAGTAGGAGCAGAGGAAGTGATGGACGACGTTGTGCACGACGTACTCGTGGAACTCGTCGTCGTCGCGGTTCTTCGTCTTGTTCCACCAGCAGACGAAGATCGACGGATTGCCCATCAGCTTCACGCCGTCGGTGATGCCAGTGCCGCCCATGCCGGTGTACTTGGGCTGCGCCTTGGTGGCGTGCTTCGCCGACTCGAAGCACATGACCGTGTGGCGGGTCGAGTTCTGATCGGCGTCATGATTGAAGCCGAAGGTGTCGAGCCAGAGCTGGTAGACGGTCTCGAGGCGGCGCGCGTAGAGGTGCATCGACTCGTGCTGGTCGTAGACGACGCGGCCGATCTTCACCTTCGGGATCGACCAGTCGAGCTCGAAGTGGTCGGTCGAGCAGTGCATCAGGCGCAGGTTCTTCGGGTCGTTCAGGAACTGGTCGATCTCGCGCCGGCTCTTCAGCCAGTCGAGGCGCTCCTTGCGGTCGGCCTCCCACTGCTTGCGAACCGCCGCCTGCAGCGAGGGCGCCTGGCACGTCGGGCAGGGCTTGTAGTCGAGCCCGCCGTTCGCCGCCTCGTTCGCCACCACCTCGCTGCACCACTTGCAGCCCCTCTCGAGCTCGACGATCTCCTTCGGGACTTCAAAGGGCACCTTGCCGGTGGTGTGGCACTCGCCGCAGAGCTTGTCGCCGTCGGCGAGCCTGCCGGCGTCCTGCGGCGCGAGCAGCGTGGCGACGATCGTCACGAGCGTCCTCACGTTCGCGCCTCCGCGTTCATCGCAGCAGCTCCTCGAGCACCTGCTTCTTCGGATCGAACCCGGCGAGCTTCACCCGCTCGGCGACGCCCGGCGGGAGCGCCGCGCGCGGCGCCAGCCCGACGAGCTCGCTCTCCAGGATCTCGACGCCCGCCGCGCGCGCGATCCCCTCGATCGCGCCGTAGGCCGCCTCGATCGAGGTCACGTTGTAGTTGGTGAGGTTCATCGAGACCTGGGCGATCCGCCGGTCCTCGAGGAAGAAGCCGAGCGCCTTCACCGACTTCATCCCGCCGTCGCGCTCGCGGATCTGCCTGGCGATCGACTTGGCGAGCTTCACGTCGTCGCTCTTCAGGTTTACGTTGTACGCGACCAGGAAGAAGCGGGCGCCGACGGCGATCGCGCCGGCCGTGGGATGGATGCGCGGAGGTCCGAAGTCGGGCAGGCGGGCGGGATCGCTGCCGATCTTCTCGCGCAGCCCCTCGAACTCTCCACTGCGGACGTCGGCGAGGTTGCGCCGCTCGGGGCGCGTCGCCGCCTCCTCGTAGAAGAAGACCGGGATCTCGAGCTCGCCGCCGATGCGGCGGCCGACGCGGCGGGCGAGCGCCACGCAGCTCTCCATCGTGACGCCCCGCACCGGCACGAAGGGCAGCACGTCGGTCGCCCCCATGCGCGGGTGCTCGCCCTTGTGGCCGTTGAGGTCGATGAGCTCGCGCGCCGTCGCCGCGCCCGCGAAGGCCGCCTTCTCGACCTCGCCGATCGCGCCGGCGAAGGTCACGACCGCGCGATGGTGGTTCGCGTCCGTTTCCCGGTCGAGCACCTTGACCGCTCCGGCGCCGACGATCGCCGCGACGATCGCGTCGACCACCTCCGGCCGGCGCCCCTCGCTGAAGTTGGGAACGCACTCGACGATCTCGCGTTCGCCGCCGGTTCCGGTCGCCATCGCTCAGTTCCGCAGGGTCGAGGGGTCGAGGAGGCTGCCGCGCGCCAGCACGCGCTCGATCGGCCCCTCGCTCAGACGGTAACCGAGGAGCTGGTGGCTGCGCCCGCGGACGAGCACCGCGTCGGCGCTCATTCCGGGCAGGAGCGCGCCGCACTCGGCGCCGAGCCCGAGCGACGCCGCCGCGTTCGCCGTCGCCGCCGTGAGCGCCTCCGCGATCGTCAGCTTCAGCACCTGGCACGCGAGCGCGATCAGCAGGAGCGGCGACTGGAGGTGCGAGGTGCCGGGATTGAAGTCGCTCGCCAGCGCGACCGGCAGCCCGCGCTCGATCATCCGCCGGGCGGGCGGCGCCTTCTTCAGCCCGAGCGAGAAGACGGTGCCCGGCAGCAGCACCGGCGCGACGCCCGCCTCGCCGAGCGCGTCGATCGCGGCGTCGTCGACGTGGACGAGATGGTCGGCGCTGCTCGCCCGCAGCTCGGCGGCGAGCCGCGCGCCGCCGCTTGGCGCCAGCTCGTCGGCGTGGATCCGCAGGCCTAGCTCCTGGTCGCGCGCGGCGACGAGCACGACCCTCGCTTCCTCGACGGTGAACGCGCCGACGTCGCAGAAGACGTCACAGAAGCGCGCGAGCCCGGCGCGCTTCACCTCGGGGATCATCGAGCCGGCGAGCTCGCGCACCCAGTCGCCGCGACGCTCGCGGAACTCGCGAGGCACCTGGTGCGCGCCGAGGAAGGTCGGGACGACGCGCAGCGGCAGTTTCGCCGCCTCGTCGCGCAGGAGCTCGAGCGAGCGGCGCTCGTCGCGCCAGGTGAGCCCGTAGCCGCTCTTGCACTCGACCGTGGTCGTGCCGGCCGCGAGGAAGCCGCGCAGGTGGGCTCGCACGCTCGCAGCGATCGTCCCGTCGTCGGCCGCGCGCAGGTCGTCGACCGAGCGGAGGATCCCGCCGCCGCGCCGCGTGATCTCCTCGTAGGAGGCGCCGCGCAGCCTCAGGTCGAACTCCTGCTCGCGCGTGGCGACGAAGACCGGATGGGTGTGGGCGTCGACGAAGCCCGGGACCACGAAGCAGCCGCGCGCGTCGTGCACGCGCGGCGCCGTGAACCGCCGCTCGAGCTCCGCGGTCGGGCCGACGGCGACGATCCGTCCTTCCTTCACGGCAAGCGCGCCGCCGCGCACGACGGAGAGCTCGTCCATCGCGCGGCCGCGCCGCGGGCCGGGCCCCGCCGGGGTGGCGATCTCCTCGGCGCGCACGATCAAGAGGTCGACGGCGGTCATCTCGAGGCCTGGAGGCAACGGGACGCGGGATCTTATGCGTCCGTCCCTTCGGGCGCCGGCGCCGGACGGAAAAACGTTCCCGCGGCTCGGAAGCGGGGAACAGCCGATCAGGACGTCGGGGTTTCGGGCAACTCCGAGGCAAGGATGGCGAGCTCCAGCACGACGGGACCGTCGAACGCCCAGAGGACGTCGGCGGCGGCCGCGAGGCGGCCGTCCGCGCGCGCCGTTTCTCTCGCGCAGGCCGCCGACCTCGCCTGCCGCCTGGCGCGGATCGACGACGAGGCGGCGCTCGCGCGTACCCTCGCCGCCGCGGCGCGCCGGCTCGCGCGGATCGAGCGCGCCTGGGTCCTCTACCTGCACGAGAGCACGGGCGAGCTCACCGAGGCGGTGCGCGTGCCCGACAGCGCCGGCGGGGCCCGGATGACGGTCGGCGTCGAGGCGCTCGCGCGGCTCGACCTGCCGGCGGCGGTGGCGGGCGTGCTCCTGCGCGCGGGCCATCCGCTCGCCGAATCGCTCGTCGCCGGCGAACGGGTCGGGACGCTCGGCTTCTTCGTTCCGCACGGGCGCAGCGAGGAGCCGACGCTCGCCCTCGTGGTCAGCCCCGAGCCGGGGGTAAGGCTCCGCGCCGCCGATCGCGCCGCGCTGCAGATCTCCGCCGACGTCGCCGGCCACGCGCTCGACCGGCGCCGCCTCCTCGCGCGCATCGAGCTCTACAAGACCGACGCCGAGCGCGACTTCCTGACCGGCATCTTCAATCGCCGCCTCACGATGCGCCTGCTCGAGCGGGAGATCCGCAAGTCGCAGCGCACGCGGTCGCCGCTCTCGCTCGTGATGATCGACGTCGACAACTTCCGGTCGTTCAACGACGCCCACGGCCATCTGGCGGGCGACGAGGTGCTGCGCGCGCTGGCGCGTCTCTTCGTGACGGCCGGCCGGGCGACCGACGTCGTCGGCCGCTTCGGCGGCGAGGAGTTCCTGATCGTGCTGCCCGACACCCCGATCGAGCACGCGGTGATCTTCTCGGAGCGACTGCGTCAGGACGTCGAGCGCTTCGGGCGCGAGCACCTGCGCCACCTGCGCGACGACCCGCCGACCATCTCGATCGGCGTCTGCGCGGTCGGGCCGAGCGACACGACGGACGCCGCGATCTCGCGCGCCGACCGCGCGCTCTACGAGTCGAAGCGCCGCGGACGCAACTGCTTCTCGCTCGAGCTGCCCGAGGAGAACCCCGCGTGAAGCCGGCGCCGGAAGAACTCGAACGCACGCTGCGCGCGCGCCACCGCGAGGTGCGCCTGGTGACCTCCTTCGTGATCCTCGCGCTGGCCGGCGGCTTCGCGATGCTGTGGCCCTCGGTGCAGGCGGCCGCGGTCGCGCGCTTCGGGCCCTTCTTCCCGTCGCGCGTGCTGGGCGGCGAGCTGCTCGCGCTGGTCGTCCTCTTCGTGATCTACCTCTGGCGCAAGACCGGCCAGATCGAGGAGCTCATCGAGCGCCTCGTCTCCGAGCGCGGGCGCGGCGCCCACCTCGAGGAGCTGCTCGGCCAGGCGCGCGTCGTCCTCGAGGCCTCCGTCCAGCTCAACCTCGACGAGGACGCGAGCGCTTCGCTCCAGAAGATCCTCCACTGCGTGACCGAGGCGCTGCGCGCCGATCGCGGCGTCCTCTTCCGCCAGCGCGTCGAGGGACGCCCGCCCGATCGCGAGGCGGTCTTCCCGTCGACGTCGTCGGCGCCCGATCCCCTCGCGCTCGCGTTCGAGGACGAGGTCGCGCGCAAGACGATCGCGAGCGGGACGACGTTCGTGTTCGACGAGGAGACCGACCTCAAGGAGATCGGCCTGCTCACGCCGCGCCCGCGCAAGGGGTGGGAGAAGCTGGTCGCGGCGCCGCTCCTCGTGGACGGCGCGGCCGTCGGCGTGCTCCTGCTGTGCAACCCCGACGTCGGCCCGATCGAGCCGGCGCGGGAAGGCGAGCCGGTGAAGTTCGGCCTGCTCGAGGTCTTCGTCGGCTTCGCGGCCGGCGTGCTCCGCAACCTGCGCGTCTTCCAGACGATCGCGCGGCGCAACGAGGAGCTCGAGCGGACGCGCGAGCTCCTCTGCGAGTCGCAGCGCGAGCTCGCCGAGATCGACGCGGTGTCGACGATGGCCCGCGTGGCGAAGAGCCTCGCTCACGGCCTCTCGGACCCCCTCACGGCGATCGCCGGCTACACCGACGTCGTGCTCACCTCGAAGCCCGACTCGCTCACGCTGCAGGGCGCGCGCGAGGGGCTCCGGCGCGAGATCGACGCCCTCAAGCAGCGGCTGCACAAGGTCGTCGAGTTCACGCAGACGTGGCGCCGAGCCTACGGCGTCGTCGACCTGAACCAGATCGTCGAGACGGCGGTCGCGCTCCACGCCGAGCCGCTGCGTGCGCGCGGCGTCACCTGCACCTTCCTCCCCCACGCCGGGCTGCCCTACACGGTGGCCGATCCGATGCGGCTGCGCCAGGTGTTCCACAGCCTCTTCTCGTTCGTGCGCGGCGCGCTGAAGGAAGAGGGGTCGCGCACCGAGATGCGCGTGCGGACGCTCGCCGACGCCGGGATGCTGCGGGTCCACGTCGACTTCACCGGCCGCACCGGAGTCGCCGAGCTCGCGCGGCCGCTGCTCGACCCCAACGTCGAGGTGGCGACGCTCGCGCGCGAGCGCAGCCTCGACCTGCCCGTCGCCGTCTCGATCCTGCGCGACCACCAGGGCGAGCTCGAGATCCAGACGCTCGACGACCTCGGAACCCGGATCACGGTGCAGCTCCCGGTCCTCTCCGAGGCGCCCGAGCTCAAGCCCTCCGAGCCCGATCCGACCGACACCCTCGACCAGGTGCTCAATCGCGTCTTCGGCGAACCGGTCGAGCCGCCGGCGGCGCGCCGAGCCGTCGCGCCGCGGCGTGATGCCATGCCGCGGCCCGACGCCACGCCGATGGAAACGCTCGACGCGCTCGAGGCGCTCGAACCGATCGAGCCGCTCCCGACGCCGGCCGCCCAGTCCGTCGCCACGGCGGCTCCGGTCATGCACTCGCCCGCCGCGTCGCCGCTGCGGCCGACCGCGGAGAGCTCTCCTGTTTCGCGGCGCGATCCGGTCGCTCCGGTCCGGCCGCCGCGTTCCGACAGCGAGCACTCGGCCGCGGGGCTCGACGAACTCTTCCAGCCGAGCGAGATGTGGCGCGGCGCGCCGCCGACCGTCGCGCCCAAGCGCGTGAGCGACGAGCCCAAGGAAGCGTCCCGAGCGCTGCTCGCCCAGGCCGAGGTCGAAGGAGCGTTGAAGCTCTTCGACGAGGCCGAGAAGTCGGTCGACCCGCCGCGCGAGTGACCTCAGCGCGCGTAGCCGAGCGCGCGCAGCATCTCCGCCTCTTGCGGCGTCGGGACGATCGGGGCGACGTCGCCGGTGCCGGGCTCCATCCAGAGCAACGCCTGAAGAGGTGACGGCGCGGCGAGCGTCGCGCCCGCGACCGATGGGACGGCGTCGCGCGCGATCGACAGTGGCGAACTCCGCGGGTCGGCATCCTGCCCGAGCCGGATGCCGTGGTCGATCGGCTCGCCGTCAAACGAGACCGTGAATGTCAGGTTCTCTCCGCGGCACCAGCAGACGAGCTCGAGCCGGTCGCTCGCCATCGTCGTCGAGAGGACGAGGTGCTGGCGGTCGAAATCGAGCGCGAAGTCGTGCTCGTCGATCAATGGGCGCGCGGCGAAGTTGGCGTCGAAGAGGTCGTCGGTCGTCACCTCGATCGTGACCTTCGCTCCCGCGCGGCCGGCGACGCGCAGATGGAAGCGCCCCTGCTGCAGCCGCTCCCAGCGGAACTCGTCGAGCAGCGCGCGCCCCCGTTTCACCAGATCAGGGCGGGCGGCGCGCACGTCCTTCGTCTCGAGCGGATCGCTCCTCGTGTCGTAGAGCGCCTCGGTGTGGAACCACGGGTCGTGCAGGTACTTGAAGTCGCCGAGGATCACCCCCTTCTCGGCCGAGCTGTCGTAGCTCGGGTACTCGAGGAAGACGGGGATTTCCGCCCGCCGCGGCTCGGCGGCGGCGTCGCCGCGTCCGCCGCCCGATCCGGTCGCCGCGAGCAGGTCGCGCCCGCGGAACGAGGGCGGGGCCGCGATCCCGAGCGCGCCGAGGATCGTCGGGGCGAGGTCGATCGAGGCAGTCGGCTCGTCGCGCACGGCTCCCGCCGCTCGTCCCGGCACGCGCACGATCAGCGGGATGCGGACCTGGTCCTCGAAGAGGGTGTAGCCGTGGTGGTAGTGACCGTGCTCGCCGAGCCCTTCGCCGTGGTCGGCGACCATCGCCACGATCGTGCGCTCCCACAGTCCCGTGCGCCGCAGCGCGTCGAGCACCGTGCCGATGGCGGCGTCGATCTCGCCGATCTCGGCGTCGTAGTAGTCGCTCACGAACTTCCGGTCGGCGTCGGTGAGCGGCGGCGGCTTGGGCGGCCCCTCCTGCGTGAACCAGCGCCGCCCCGGCCGCGGATCGAGCACCTGGAACGGGACGACCGGCGGATCGCCCTGGAACCGGCCCGAGTAGCCGGCCGCGGCGAACTCCTCGCGGAACTGCGCCTTCGTCGTGTAGGGCAGGTGGGGATCCATCATGTGCCAGAAGAGGAAGAAGGGCGTCGCGCGGTGCTCCTCGAGGAAGCGGACGACGAGCGGCGCGTCGAGCTCGACCGACTCCATCCCGAGCTTGCGCCACTCGAGGTCGCCCGGGATCGAATAGGACTCGAAGCCCTGATCGAGTCCGTACTCGGGCGAGATCAGGTGGTTCGCCGTGATGCCGGCCGTCTCCCATCCGGCGGCCGCGAGCAGGTGGGCGAGCGTCGTCGCGCCGGGCGCGAGCGGCGTCCACTCGTCGTGGCCGCCGCGGCCGGCGCCGTGCTCGCTCGGGTACATCGAGGTGAGGATCGAGCTGAAGCTCGGCAGCGTCCACGGCGCCTGCGAGCGCGTGCACGAGAAGCGGACCCCCTCGCGCGCCAGCCGCTCGAGGTTCGGGCTCGTCGGCCGCGCGTAGCCGAACGCCGAGAGGCGATCGGCGCGCAGCGTGTCGGACGCCATCACCAGCACGTTCCAGCGGGACTCGGGCTCCGCGCAGGACTCGATCCGAGGCGTTGCCAGGACCACCGCGTCGTAGGGATCGGGCTCGCCGAGGTCGCTGCTCTCGAAGGTGATCGCGCCGCTTTGGCCGGCGACCGGCGCGAGATCGACCTGCGCCGCGAGCCAGCAGCGCTGCGCCGCGTCGTTCTTCGGATCGAAGTCGCAGCGCGCGAGCTCGACCGGCGCGCCGCCGTCTTGAGCGAAGCCGACCGTGATCCGCGCGCCGTCGCCCGGGACGCCGAACGCCTCGGGCAGCATCCCGTAGGCGAAGCGCAGCCGCGGCTGCGAGGCGGCGGGCGCGACCGTCACCGGGATCGAGAGTCGGCGCGGCGGCGGCAGCAGCAGCGCGTCGCGCGTCTCGAGCTTGATCTGATCGGCGGTCGGGAGGTCGACGCGCAGCCGCCAGGGCGTCGTTCCGGCCTGCCCGTCCTGAGGGCGGTGGCGCGCCGTGAAGAGCAGCCACGTCTGCGCCTCGGACATCCGGCGCTCTTCGATGGCGACGTCGTCGAACCAGGTCGCCGTCTCGAGGCTGCCGCCCGACCGATGGAGGAGGCGGAGCTCGAGCGAACCGGCCACGCCGTAGGTCAGCGGGATCTCGATCTCGAAGCGATCCCATCCCGAAGCGTCGCGCAGCCGCGAGGCGCGATGGACCTCGAGCACCGATCCGCCCCAGGGGTCGCGCGTCGGATCGTCGACGTCGCCTTCGTGCTCGACCACCTGGACGACCTCGCGCGCCGAGGCCTCGTCGGCGGCGGGGTGGTGGTCGAATCGCACGCGGCCGCGCACGACGTAGCGCGTCAGCGGCAAGGCTTTGAACAGGAGCGCGGCGCAGCTGCGATCCTCGGCGATTCCCGGCCCGATCCGCAGCGCCCCGCCGCTCACGCCCCCCTCCGCGGTGACCGCCACGAGCGGCGAAGCGTCGCCCTCCCAACGCAGCTCGCGCCCCGCCCGCCGCCCGAACCAGATCCGCTGCGAGAAGCCGGCCTCGAAGGCGAGCTCGTGGCGGACCCCATCGTCTTCGGGCGTGGCATCGGCGGCCTCAGCCGGCGGCAACGGCCGTGTCCGCTCGACGCTCGCCTGCTCCATGCGATCGAAGAGGCGGATCGAGCGCGGCGTCGAGGCGTCGCCGCCGGCTTGCACGGCGCAGACGAGCAGCAGCGAGACGGTCGGGGACATCGTCGACTCCCGTTCCAGGGGGTGCAGGATCAGAGGTGGCGGTCGAGTCCGCCGCGCCGCTTCACTTCCTCGAGGAGCTTCTTCACCTCCTCGCTGCGGTCCTTGCGGCAGACGAGCGTGACGTCGTCGGTGTGGACGACCACGAGGTCGTCGACGCCGAGCAGCGCAACCAGCCCGCCGCCGGCGTCGACGACGTTGCCGTGCGCCTCGAAGGCGACGCACTCGCCGAGCGCCACGTTGCCGGCGGCGTCGGCCGGCCGCGCGCGCGGGATCGCGGCGAACGAGCCGACGTCGTCCCACGCGTAGTCGGGGACGATCACGGCGCGGCGGCTCGCGCCCTCCATCACGCCGTGGTCGATCGACCGCTTCGGGAGCGACGGCCAGACGCGCGCGAGCTCGTCGGCGAAACGGGGCGACCCGAGCGCCCGCCCGACGGCCTCGAGTCCCCGCGCGAGCTCCGGGAGCTGTCCGCCGATCTCGGCCAGCATCGCCGCGGCGCGGAAGGCGAAGATCCCGGCGTTCCAGAGGAGGCGGCCGCTCTCGAAGTACTCGCGCGCCTTGGCCGACGTCGGCTTCTCGTGGAAGCGCGCCACCTCGAACGCCGGAAGGCCGGCGCACGCTTCGAGCGGGGCGCCCTGCTCGACGTAGCCGTACCCCGTCGAGGGGGCGGTCGGCGGGATGCCGAAGACGACGAGGCGCTCCGGGTGTCGGGCGAGCAGCAGGTCGGCGGCGCGCGCCGCGGCCGCGAACCGCTCGGGCGGCGCGATGCGGTGATCGGCGGGGCAGACGAGCAGCGTCGCGTCGCCCTGCGCGCCCGGGTGCCGGCTCGCCAGCAGCGCGGCGAGCCCGACCGCCGCCGCCGTGTCGCGCGAGGAGGGCTCGCCGACGACGTTCTCGCGCGGGAGCTCCGGCAGCAGTCGCGCCGTCTCGGCGGCGTGCGCCGCCGCGGTGATGACGAAGGTCCGCTGCGCCGGCGCGACGAGCTTCGTGCGCGCGAAGGTCTCGACCAGCAGCGGCGACTCGCCCCCGAACGCGAGGAACTGCTTGGGACGGGCGGCCCGGCTCTTCGGCCAGAAGCGGGTGCCCGAGCCGCCGGCGAGGATCGCCACGAAGTCCATCAGAAGCGCTCCGCGGCGGCGAGGTCGCGAGCGCTCGACGTACGCGGCCGCTCGAGACGGATCGCCAGGTCGGGCCGCGGCACGAGCGAGACGGGATCCCACTCGACGTCGGGGTCGCCGTAGGGCCCCTGGAATCGAAACGCTCCGATCTCGTGCTCGACGAGCGAGAAGATCGGATCGAGGATCCAGCCGAGGACCGGGAGGCTCCTCACGAAGCCGACCCCGGTCTTCACCTCGGGATAGAAGTTGATCGCCAGCCGGTCGGGGCCGAGCGTCCCCTCGCCTCGCAGCACCAGCGGCTTGCCCTCGAGCTCGACCTTCGGGAGTCGGACGTACGCGCCCTGGAGCGCGAACTCGATGGCGCCGCGGGTCCACTTGGGCGGCTCTTCGACGCCGCCCTCTCCCTCCGAGGTCCCGACCAGCGGGAGGACCGCCCTGGAGTAGAGCCTGTCGAAGAGGGGGATCGACCAGAGCTTGGCTTCGTGCACCGTGACGGTCCCCGCCGCCTCGAGGTCCGTGATCCCGGCGCCGCGGAAGAGCGGGCGGCCGCTGCCGCGGAAGTCGACGTCGGCGTCGACCCGTCCGACCAGCTCCTTCAGCCGCGGATCGTCGTCGCCCAGCATCCGGCTCACGTCGCCCGACTGCAGCTCGAGCCGGCCGTCGAACGGCATCTCGCCGAGCAGGGTGATCGCGACGTGGTTCTTCTCGCGCGGCAGCCGGCCTCCGGCGAGGTCGGCCGAGAGCCACGGAACCGAGAGGCGCCCCTCCTCGAGCACGAGGTCGGCCTCGAGGTCGGCGAAGCGGACGTCGCCGAGCCCGAGCGTGACGTCGGAGAGCCGCCCGTTCGCGCGCACGTCGGCGACGTCGCCGCTCTTTCGCACGAGCGAGAAGTCGAGCACGTCGAGCCGGCCGCTGAGGTCGCGCAGGCCGCCGCCCGTGTAGAAAGTGAAGCCCTCGAAGTCGACGGCGCCCTGCAGAACGATGCGGTCGAGCGACGAGCCGTCGCTCGGCATGTGGAACGAGAGCTCGTGGATCGCGATGCGCGCGCGGCCGAGCGGCCCGTAGGAGACGAGCGCGCGCCGCTGCTCCGCGCCGAAGACGAGCTCGATCGCCTGGGCGAAGGGGAGCGCGTCGACTCCCGCCGCCAGCCGGGCCGTGAGGCCGTCGGCGGCGATGGCGAGGCTCCCGCCGGCGACCTCGAGGTGGGCGTCGCCGAGGAACCCCGAGATCCGGTCGAAGGTGATGCGCCGCAGGTCGAGGTCGGCGTGCATCGCGCCGTCGAGCCAGCGGACGCCGAGCGCGAGCCACGGCGGAGCGACGCGGACGCCGTCCTCCTCTTCATCAGCGACGCCGTCGCCGACGTCGGGCTCGACGTCGACCTGCGTCGGCGTCAGGCGGCCGTCGCGCGGCTCGATGCGGCAGTCGATGCGGATGCGGCCGTCGATGCCGCTCGCCGCGAGGAGCGCGGCGAGGTCGGGCTGGAAGGGCTCGATCCCCGCGTAGAGCTCCGCCCCGACGCGCAGCCGGCCGCCGGTCACTCGCAGCGCCCCCTGCCCCGATTCGTCGCTGCGGCCGCGCAGGTGGAGCGTCCCGTCGAAGCAGGAGGCGGTGATGCCTCCCTCGCTCTCGAGATCGAACCGCCACGGCTCCTCCCCGCGCCGGCAGAGCGTCACGACGCCGTGGACCGCGCGCAGCTCGGCGGAGCCGCCGCCGACGCCGAGCCGGACGTCCCGCGGCGCGAGGCGCACCGATCGTTCGAGCGGGGCGCCGGCGGAGGTGCGCGTCCAGGCCAGCTCGACGTCGAAGCTGCCTTGCGGCGACGCCTCATCGAGGAAGGCGGCGATCCGCTCGTCGCCGAGCGCATGGCAGGCGCGCAGCAGCTCGTCGTCGATGGCGACGCCTCGCGCGCGCACGACGATCGAGAGCGGCGCGTCGGCCTCGCCCTCGGCCGCGAACTCGATCCGTCCGTCGATCGAGACGGTGCCGCCGCCGGCTCGACCGTGGAGGCGGTCGAGCGTCACGCCGCCGTCGTCGAGCCGCACGCAGCCGCCCTCGACCACGACGGGGTAGGGGAACGACGGCGGCGCGAGGGTGATCTCGCGCGGCGAGAGGTCGATCGAGAGCTCGAGCCCGCCGTCGCCGCTCTGGCCGAAGCGCGCCGCGGCGTCGAAGCGGCCGTCCAGGCCGAGCTCGCGCACGACGTCGCGCACGATCGGGCCGAACGTCTCGTCGGTCGCGGCGAGGAGCTCCTCGTCGACGGGCGCGTCGAAGACGTTCACGATGCCGGAGAGCGCGGAGTCGACGAGCCGCGCCGACGCCTTGACGCTCGCGCCGCCGCGCGTGAAGCCGACCGTGTCGTCGAAGGACGTCCCCTCCGGCGCCGCGTGGACGTGGCCGCGGATCCGCTCGACCCGCATCGGCAGCCCGTGCCGCTCGCCGCTCGAGTCGGCGAAGCCGTGGAAGACGCCGGCGCACTCCTCGAGATCGATCTCGAGCGCCAGGTGGGGCGAGGGGCGGCTCGCGTCGGAGTCGACGGTCGCGATCACCGAGAAGCGCCCTTCGGGCGCGAGCGCGGCGACGACCTCGCGGCCGACCTTGTCCTGCTCGAGCGCGAGGAGCAGCTCCTCGTCGACTGAGGCGCCGTCGATCCGAACCGTGACGTGCGAGCGCGACGTGCCGCCGAGGTCGGCGATCTCGCCGCCGATCGAGACGGCGGCGCCGCGGTGGCGGCCGGCGATGCGGTCGAGGCTGAGGTTGCGTCCGCGCAGCCGGAGGAAGCCGTGCATGTCGCTCACGGTGCAGGGGAAGACGGCGAGCTTCAGTGACAGCCCGCGCAGCTCGACGTCGGCGGCGAGCTGCGGCTCGCCGGCCTTGGGATCGAGTCGGACCGAGCCGGCCACGCGGCCCGCGACCGCGTTCTCCTCGAGCCAGCTTTTCGCCGCCGGCGACGCGAGCGGCCGCAGCGAGGCGACGTCGATCGCTTCGTCCGGCCGGATCCAGGCGTCGGCGCGCTCGACCCGTCCATCGTGGATGCGCCCGCTCAGGCGCAGGCGGATGCGGCCGAACGCGAAGAGGCTCCCGTTCACGTCGACCGAACGGTCGTCGGCGGGAACGACGGAGAGCCGCTCGATCTCGAGCCTCGCCGGCACGTCGCAGGCGAGGACGCGGCGCATTCGTTCGTGGAGCGGCCCCTCGCCGCAGAGCTCGAGCTCGCCGCCATGGACGTGGAGAGCCGGAGGCTTCCGCGCCGAGCGGCCGCCGTGCAGGAGCTCCTCGAGATCGAGGCGGCCGTCCGGACGCTCGGTGGCGACGAGCCGCGGTCGCTCGAGCGAGACCGACTTCACGCGCGGCGGCAGCAGGCCGAGCTCGACCTCGGCCGAAGCGACGGCGAGGAAGGGCTCGCTCGTCGATCGATGGCTTGCGGGAAAGGTCGCGTCGACCTTGCGCGCGCGGACGGCGCCGCGCGCCAGCCAGTCGAGGTCGTCGATCGCGAGCTTCACCCCGAGGCGGCGCCCCAGCGCCGACGCGACCAGCGCCTCGTCGAGCCGCGTGACCGCGCAGAGCGTCGCGGCGGCCGCGAGCGCGATCGCGGCCCATGCGATCGCTCGCCGCCGGCGCGTGCGGGGCCAGAGCTTCGAGAGGAGACGCACGCGGCGAGCTTACTCGCCGCCGCCGTCCTGCCCGCAGGAGGCGATCACGCCGTCGCGGCCACCGCCGCTCGACGCGGCGCGTTGCGGCCAGAGGAGTAGACGCGCGCGACGCGCCGCCCGAGCGAGCAGAGGACCTGGTAGGGGATCGTTTCCGCGGCCGCGGCGAGCTCGTCGAGACGCAGCTGCTCGTCGCCGTCGCGCCCGAGCAGCGTCACGGCGTCGCCGACCCGGACGCCGCGGATGCGGCCGACGTCGAGCATCGCGTAGTCCATCGAGATTCGGCCGACGATCGGCGCGCGCAGGCCGTGCACGAGCGCGTGGCCGCGGTTCGAAAGCCTGAGAGGCAGGCCGTCGTTGTATCCGGCGGGGAGCGTGGCGATCCGCGTCCGCGCCGCGGTCTTGAAGGTCCGGCCGTAGCCGATCGGGGTCCCGGCCGGCACGTCCTTGAGGAAGATGATCTGCGTGTGGAGCGAGAGCAGCGGCTTGAGCCCGCGGGCCGCGGCGCCGGCACCGGCCGGCGCGATGCCGTAGAGAGCTAGGCCCGGCCGCACGAGGTCGAGCTCGGCGTCGAGGTCGGAGAAGATCGCCGCCGACGCGGCCGCGTGATGGAGCGGCTGTCCGAGCCCCTCCCTGCGGATCGAGTCGCGCACGGCGAGGAAGGCCTCGAGCTGCTCGCCGTTTCCGGCGTCGTGCCCCGCCTCGGTGCCGGCGAGATGGGTCGCCACGCCTTCGAGCTCGAGCCACGGCGAGCGGACGATTCGCCGCGCGAGCGCCAGCGCGCGGCCCGGCAGCACGCCGAGCCGTCCCATGCCGGTGTCGACCTTGAGGTGCACGCGGCAGCGGCGTCCCTGGCGGCGCGCCTCGGCCGCGAGCTGCTCGATGCGCGACTCGGAGTGGATGCAGACCGAGACGTCGTGGGCGACGACCTGCTCCTGCTCGCCGTCGACGATGGCGCCGAGGATCAGGATCGAGCCGCGGATCCCGTGGCCGCGCAGCTCGAGCGCCTCGCCGGAGTCGCCGACGCCGAACCAGGAGACGCCGAGACGCTGGAGCTCGCGCGCGATCTCGACGGCGCCATGGCCGTAGGCGTCGGCTTTGACGACGGCCATCAGCTTCGTGGCCGGTCGCAGGCGGCGCTTCAGGAGCGCGACGTTGTCGCGCAGGTGGTCGAATCGGACTTCGGCCCAGACGCGGTGGGGCCAGGCGGCGTGGTTCACGAGCGGGCTTCGAGCCTCCGTTCCGCTTCGGACGGCCTGAGGTAGTTGGGAAGGACCGTCGGGATCCGGTCCCGCTCGCCGCGCAGGAAGCGCTCGCGCGCCAGTCTCACGATCGAGGTCGCCGTGGCGTGCAGATCCGCGATGACCGGCGTGACGCCGAGCATCTCGCAGCCGTCTCCGACCCAGACGGCCTCGTGCGGGAGGTCCGGACGCACGACGTCCGGAGCCCCGATGACCGGGCCATGGATCAAGCGCGGCAGCCCTCCCTGCCAGCGATACGCCGCCGCGTACACCTCGCCCTGTTTCGCGTCGACGAGGGTGACGACCGGCCGGGCCTGCCAGCCCGCCTCGAGCGCAAGCGCCGTCAGCGAGCCGATCCCCAGCAGGGGGCACTCCCACGTCCACGCGAGCGTGCGCGCGACGGTCACCCCGATCCGAAGACCCGTGTAGGAGCCAGGCCCGATCCCAACCGCCACGTAGTCGGGCCGGCGCAGCCCGGCCTGCTTCAGCAGGTTCTCGACCGAGGGAAGCAGCAGTTTGCCGTGCGCCAACCCCTCGGTAAAGCGGACGACGCGCGGCGGATCCTGGTCGTCGAGCGCGACCGTCCCCACGTCCCCCGAAGTCTCGAGCGCCAGACCGACCGCGATGCGTCCCACGTGCTCTCCTCCCCGCGTCAGGAGCGCGCCCCGATCGCCCGCCTCAGGAAGTCGGCGAGCTCCTTCGAAAGCGCGCTCACGAGGGCCGCGTCGACGCCCTCGACCATCACGCGGCAGACCGGCTCGGTGCCGGAGTAGCGGATGACGATGCGTCCTTCGCGGCCGAGCCTCTCTTCGGACGCGGAAAGGATTTCCTTGAATCCGGCGACCTGCGAGAGCGGCGGACGGGCGGCGACGCGGACCGCCGCGTTCGCCTGCGGCGCGCGGGAGAACCCGGCGGCCGCCTGCGAGAGGGAAAGCCCTCGGCGCACCAGCAGTTCGGCGACGCGCACCGCCGTGTAGAGGCCGTCGCCCAGGTAGTCGAGGTCGGCGCCGAAGATCACGTGGCCCGAGCTCTCGCCGCCGAGGTTCATCCCGCGCTCGCGCAGCGCCGCGGCGACGTGGCGGTCCCCCACCGGCGTGCGGACGAGCGTGAGGCCACGCGCCTTCAGGAAGAGTTCGAGGCCGAGGTTCGACATCACGGTCCCGACGATTCCGCCTCCCGTCAGGGCGCCGCGCGCGAGCAGGTCGTCGGCCACGAGCGCGAGGATCGCGTCGCCGTCGACGATCGCGCCGCGCTCGTCCGCGAGCACGCTGCGGTCGGCGTCGCCGTCGACCGCGAGCCCGAAGTCGGCGCCGCTCTTGACCACGAGCCCCGCGACGCCCTCGGGATGGAGCGACCCGACGCCTGCGTTGATGTTGCGCCCATCGGGAGCGGCGCCGGTCACGACGACTCGCGCGCCGAGCCGCGCGAAGAGCCTCGGCCCGACGTCGGAGGCGGCGCCGTGCGCGAGGTCGAGAGCGATCGTGAGCCGCGAGAGGTCGGGCGCCTTCGCCGCCGCGATCAGCCGCGCGAGGTAGCGCTCCGCCCCTTCGGGGTGGGGCTCGCGCAGATCGCGGACGCCGTCGGTCGGCGCTGCGGCGAGCGCTCGCCAGCGCTCTTCGATGAAGTGCGACTGCGCGTCGTCGAGCTTGCGGCCGTGGCCGGTGAAGAACTTGATCCCGTTGTCGTCGGCCGGATTGTGCGAGGCGGAGATCACCGCCGCGCAGCTCGCGTCGTAGTCGTCGATGAGCAGCGCGAGCGCCGCGGTCGGCAGCACGCCGACGTCGATCGTCCGGATCGCGCAGCGCGAGAGGCCGGCCGAGAGGGCGGCCGCGATCTCCTCTCGGCTCGAGCGCGTGTCGCCGCCGAGGAGCGCCGGTTTGGCGGCGTCGCCGTGCGCGCGCAGCCACTCGCCGAGCGCGATGCCGAGCCGCACGACGCTCTGCGGCGCCAGCACCCCGTGGCCCGCCTTGCCGCGCACGCCGTCGGTCCCGAAGAGCGGTTCATCCCCCGCCATTGCCGCCGCTCTTCTCCTTCGCCTCGCCGCCCGGCGCCGCGGGCTTGATCCAGATCACCTCGACGTCGGCCCGCGGCGAGCCGTCGGCGAAGACGACGTCGAGGTCGGGCGGGAAGTCGGCGAGCTTCTGGATCGAGACCGGCAGCGTCGTGCGCTCCGGGACTCCGGCCGCCTCCTGCGCGCGCACGAGCAGCTCGATCGAGTCCTTGGCGATCGTCAGCTTCGCGCGATCGAGGACCGGCGCCGAGACGAAGGCGTCGGGCGCGACGATCTGCAGGGCGAGCCTGAGCTCGCCCCCGCTCGCCTTCTGGAACTCGAGCCGCCAGCCGTCGCGCCAGCTCTTCTGCGCGTCGCGCTGGCGCAGGACGTCGTCGTTGCAGACGACGTGGACCGGCAGCTCGAAGAGGCCCTCGGGCGGCGGCACCGGGATCATCTTCCGCTCGAATCGGACGGTCGCGCGCACCGCCGCGAGCGCCTCGCCTCCCGCGTCGCGCAGCTCGAGCGCGTCGCGCCACTCGGGCCTCAGCCCGAGCGCCTGCGTCGTCTCGCTCGCCCGCCCGTCGAGCTCGATCTCGTCGAAGAGGCGTGCCCGCACCCGCAGCGCCTTCTGCACGGCGCTGCGCGGGCCGACGAGCCGCACGCTCGACGGCTTGAACAGGGTGCTGCGCAGCCGCAGGTCGAAGCCCGGAGCGGGGCTGCCGCGCACCACGACGTCGTCGCGGTCGAGCTCGATCGCGGCCGTCTCCTCCGGCTCGACTACCCACTGGACGCGGTCGACCTCGACGCGCGCGCCGGCGCCGAGCTCGTCGAGCAGGCGGTCGATCCCCTCGAGGTCGCCGGCCGTCGGCTCGAGCTGCCCTTCCTTGAGGAGCCGGAGGACGAACGTGTAGCGGTGCGACTTGGCGCGCTCGATCGCGTCCTTGGTCGCGTGGAGCCGGAAGGTGATCCGGTCGGGACGCGGCCGCGAGGAGATCACGAGCGGCTTGGCTCCGCGCCCGCGCTCGGCGACGACCAGCTCGCTCGTGCGGTCGGGAGCGTCGGGAACGCGGTCGAGCTCGGGCTCGTCGACGTAGACGACGTGCACCGTGAGCCGGTCGTCGGCCTGGACCTTCCGGTCGAGGACGTCGAAGAGCACGAGCGCCAGGATCAGCGCCAGGATCTTGCGCATCAGGTCGTGCTTGAAGAGGCGGACGACCTGGCGCTTCACGAGTGGACTCCCGACGGCGGCCCGTCGCTCTCGGGGCCGGCCGCGAGCGCGTCGTCGATCAGGCGCGCGAGCTCCCGCGCCGAGCGGACGCGCTGCAGCTCGCCGCGCGCGGCGATCGAGATGTTGCCCGTCTCCTCCGAGACGACGACGGCGAGCGCATCGGTGTCCTCGGTCACGCCGACCGCGGCGCGGTGGCGCGTGCCGTACTCACTGCCGATCTGCGGATTCTCGCTGAGCGGCAGGAGGCAGCCGGCGGCGGCGATGCGGCCGTTGCGGATGAGCACGGCGCCGTCATGGAGCGGCCCGCCGGTCTGGAAGATGCTCTCGAGCAGCTGCGGCCGCAGTTCCGCGTCGAGCTGCAGCGAGCCCTCCATGTAGCTCTGCAGCCCGGTCGCGCGCTCGATGGCGACCAGCGCGCCGACGCGCCGACGGCTCATCTTCTCCGCCGCCTCGGCGACGATGCGGCCGAGCGAGCGGACGTCGGGCGTGAGCCGCTGGAAGGCCTTGGTCTCGCCGAGCCGCGTGAAGGCGCGGCGCAGCTCCGGCTGGAAGAGGATCACCAGCGAGAGGACGAGGATCGTGAGCGACGGCCGCAGCAGGAGCTCGAGACGCGGCAGCGCCCAGCCGAACCGCTCGAAGACGAGCTGCACGACGATGTAGAGCACGAAGCCCGCGATGATCAGCCCGCGCAGGATCCCCAGTCCGAGCGAGCCGCGCAGGAAGCGCAGCACGAAGTAGATCCCGACCCACATCACGAGCAGCTCGAAGAGCGGCCCGACGCCGAGCAGGCTGCGCAGGAGCTCGCGCAGGTAGTTCACGGCGCGCCTTCCGTGGCGCTGCCGTCGCGGACCGCGGCGAGCACCTTCACGAGGTCGACCGAACCGGCGGCGTCGTGGACCCGCACCAGCTCGCAGCCCGACTGGAAGGCGAGCGCGGTCGTGGCGAGCGTCGCCGCGTCGCGCCCGCTCGCCGGCTTGCCGGTGATCGTGCCGAGGAACGCCTTGCGCGACGCGCCGAGCAGCACCGGGAAGCCGAGGCTCTTCAGCGACCCGATCGCGGCGACGAGGTCGAGGTTGTCGGCGAGCCGCTTGCCGAAGCCGAGCCCCGGATCAACCACGATCGCGTCGCGCGCGATGCCGCGGCCGACCGCGAACTCGGCGCGCTCGAGAAGCTGCTCGGCCACCTCGGCCGCGCAGTCCTCGTAGCGCGGGTCGTCCTGCATCGTGCGCGGCGGGCCGCGGCGGTGCATCAGGATGATTCCCGCGCAGGAGGCGCGAGGTGAAGCGCGCTCCGCGCGTGGGCCCGCCCCCGCGACGACGTCCGCCATCTCCGGATCGTCGGCGAGCGCGCTCGTGTCGTTGACGATCGAGGCGCCGGCGGCGAGCGCCGCGCGCGCGACCGCGGCCTTGGTGGTGTCGATCGAGATCGGCACGGCGACGCGCCGGGCGAGGCGCTCGATCACCGGCAGCACGCGCGCGAGCTCCACCTCGGCCGCGACCGGCAGCGCGCCGGGCCGCGTCGACTCGCCGCCGACGTCCAGGAGCTCGGCGCCCGCGGCCTCAAGCTCGAGCCCGCGCTCGACCGCGGCGACGGCGTTCCACCGCCCGCCGTCGGAGAAGGAGTCGGGCGTGATGTTGATCACCGCCATCACCGCGGGCCGGGAGCGCCGGAGCAGGAGCTCGCGCCCCGCGATGCGCCAGCGGCGCTCTGGCGCCGACCAGGAGTCGAGCGCGGCCTGCAACTCGGCGGCGATGCGCGACGCCCGGTCTTTCGCCAGGCGCTCCAGCACCGTGCGCCGGAGGACGATCGTCCGGTCGCAGGCTCGCGGCCCCGCGCCGACGAAGGCGGACCCGTTCCAGCGGGCGTCGCTCGAGGGCGGGAGGGGCGCGCCGGAAAGCCAGTCGACGACGGGCAGCTCGAGCGCGGCCCCGCCGCGCAGCGTCGCGGCGAAGCCGACGCGCGCCTCCTCGTCCGAAAGGCTCGGCCCGCGCCGCCCCACGGCAACAGCCCCTTCGACCCACAGCACGCGCGCGACGATCGCCGCGAGCCGTGACGCCGCGCGCGCCGGCGCCGCTCTGGCGGTCATGGCACCGCCGGCTCGCCCGCCGGCGGCAATCCCTCCTCGGGGCGGGGCTGCGGAGCCCGTTGCGGCTCGGCGCCCGGCTCCGGCCGCGGCGGCTTGACCTTGGCGGGCGGCGGCGCCGGATGGCTGCGTTCGAAGCGGGCGTGCGCCTCCTCCGGCGTCGTGCCGGCGACGATCGCGGAAACCTCCTCGGCGTGGATCGTCTCGTAGGCGAGCAGCGCCCTGGCCAGGCTCTCGAGCTCGCTCCGGTGCGACTCGATGTAGCCGCGCGCGGTCGCGTAGCAGTCGTCGAGGATGCGCTTCACCTCGGCGTCGATCTGCTTGGCCGTCTCCTCGCTGAAGGCGCGGTTCCGGATGAGCTCGCCGCCGAGGAAGATCGCGTCCTCGCGCTCGGCGAGATTGACCGGCCCGAGCTTCTCGCTCATCCCGAACAGCGTCACCATGTTGCGCGCGATGTCGGTCGCCTTGCGGATGTCGTCGTAGGCGCCGGAGGTGACGTCGCCGCAGAAGAGCTCCTCGGCGAGCCGGCCGCCGAAGGCGAAGCAGATCATCCCGAGCATCTGCTCGCGGCGCTGCTGGTAGCGGTCCTTCTCCGGCAGGATCAGCGTCGCGCCGAGCGACACGCCGCGTGGGATGATCGTCACCTTGTGCAGCGGCTCGACGCCGGGGTGGAGGCAGCCGACGAGCGCGTGCCCCGCCTCGTGGAAGGCGGTGACCTTGCGCTCCTTCTCGTCGAGCACGCGGCCGCTCTTCTCGCGGCCGAAGCGGATGCGGTCGCGCGCCTCCTCGAAATCGGCCATGTTCACGCGGTCGCGGTTGAGCAGCGTCGCGCGCAGTGCCGCCTCGTTGACCAGCGACGCGAGCTCGGCGCCGGAGAAGCCGGGCGTCGCGCGCGCGACCCTGCTGAGCTCGACGTCGCCGTCGATCGGCACGTGGCGCGTGTGGACCTTGAGGATCGCCTCGCGCCCCTTCACGTCGGGCAGGTCGATCACGACCTGGCGATCGAAGCGCCCCGGCCGCAGGAGGGCCGGATCGAGCACGTCGGGCCGGTTGGTCGCCGCGATGAGGATGATCCCTTCGTCGGTCTCGAAGCCGTCCATCTCGACCAGGATCGCGTTCAGCGTCTGCTCGCGCTCGTCGTGGCCGCCGCCGAGTCCCGACCCGCGCCGCCGCCCCACCGCGTCGATCTCGTCGAGGAAGATGAGGCTGCGCTGCTTCTCGCGCGCCTGCCGGAAGAGGTCGCGCACGCGCGACGCGCCGACGCCGACGAACATCTCGACGAAGTCGGAGCCGCTGATCGAGAAGAAGGGGACGTCGGCCTCGCCGGCGATGGCTTTCGCCAGCAGCGTCTTGCCGGTGCCGGGCGGGCCGACGAGCAGGACGCCGCGCGGGATCCTCGCGCCGATCCGGGAGAAGCGCGCCGGGTCCTTCAGGAACTCGACGATCTCCTTCACCTCCTCCTTCGCCTCGTCGATGCCGGCGACGTCGTCGAACGAGATGCCGGTGCGGTCCTTGCCGATCAGGTTGGCGCGCGCGCGTCCGAAGCTGAGGACGCCGCCGGCGCCGGTCGCTCCGCGGAACTGGCGGAAGATGAAGAACCAGAGCACGCCGATGATCAGCAGCCACGGCAGGAAGGTCATGAACAGCGTCATCAACAGCTGGTTGTCGGGCTCGTAGCGGTAGGCGCCTCGCAGGCTCGGGACGCCGCGGCGCTCGATCTTCACGCCGTAGCGCTCGAGCGCCTGCTGCATTCGCGGCACGTTTACGCCGCGCCCGTCGGCCGTCACCTGGTAGCGCATGAACTGGCGCGACCCCTCGAAGAGGTCGACGAGCAGGCGGTCGGCCGGCCGGCCGCCGCGGCCGCCCTCGTCGACGATCGAGTCGTCGAGGACCGAGACGACCCACGCGCGCAGCGGCGTGACGTCGGCGCCCGCGAGCTTGGCGGCCAGCACCTCCTCCGCGATCGCCGTCGGCCGGCCGCGGACGAGGTCCTCGAGGTCGGGCCGCAGCCGGTCGATCGCGTCCTTGGGGAGGTCGCAGACGAACTTCACCGGGTCGGTGGTCGAGCGCGCCTCGGGGTCGAGCCGGACGTAGTAGCCCTCGAGCTTCGACTCGCCGCGCTGGCTGAACTCGGTGACCGAGCCGGTGTAGAGCCTCCAGAGGAGCTCGTCGTACTCGATGCGCGAGGACTGGATCGAGTCGGAGAACGACTCGACGAGCAGCACCAGCCCGAAGAGCGCGCCGAGGAACATCAGGACGGCCGGCAGCCCGCCGCGCGGGCGGCGCTTGCCTTCGCCTTCTTTCCGGAGCGCAGGGTCGTCTCGTCGTTCGGCCATGCTCGCCGCGTCACTCCCTTCCGGGGCCGTCCCGCTCGCCGCGGGCGGCCGCCGACGCTCGAGGGAAGTCCTCCTCGAGCCCGTCGACGATCCAGCGCGCCAGGTCGAGGAACGACTCGGACGTCGCGCTGGCGAGCGACTGGCCGCGCGCGGACAGGAACTCCGCCCGGTCGCGAACCTCGTACGCGCGCCGCACCGCACCCGTCCGTGCGTCCTTCACCTCGATGCGCACCCGCGTCACGACCGACGACTCGCGCACGCGGTCTCCGACGTCGTGCGAGAGCACGCGCTGCTGGTAGTCGACGATCGTGCCGGCGAGGACGATATCGGCGCGTTCCGGGGGCGCGATGGAGATTCCCGGGCGGGACGCGAGCTCCTTCTCGACGCGTCGCGTGAGCTCCACCTCGACGTCGCGCCACCAGGTCGTGTTCTCGAAGAGCGGCACGTGGACCCGCCGCTCGGCGGGACGAGCGAGCGCGCCGACGGAGTAGCCGCAGCCGGCAGCGACCACGCCGACGAGGAGAAACGAGAGCCGCGCTCCCGGCGCCATCACTCGTCGCGCTCCGCGCTCGGCGGCAGGCTCAGCGTCTCGACGCTGTTGATCGAGAGATCCCAGCCGCGCTTCTCGAGCTCGCGCCGCGCCGCCTCCGCCGCGGAAGTCTCGGGGAACGAGAGCGCCACGTTGGCGAAGTGGACGCGGGCGCCCCGCTCCTGCTCGCGCGCCACGTAGAACTGCGCCTTCTTGAGCTCGCCCTGCGCGATCTGCTCGTCGACCTCGCGCGCGTCGGCCTGCGCGCGAGCCCGGCGCTCTCCCGTCGGACGATCGGACAGGTAACGGCGGTAGTTGCGGGCGGCGTGCAGGAGCGGCGTCGGGTCGTAGCCAGGCCCCCGGGCCGCGAGCTTGAAGCACTCCGCGCGGCGGAAGGCGGCGAGGTCGCCCCACTCCGACTCGGGGAAACGCGAGGCGAGCTGGCCATAGAGGCGCGCCGCCTCCTCGAACTCCTTGCGCGAGTAGCGGTAGCCGGCGAGCGCGGCGAGCGCGTCGTCGGCGCGGCTCGACGACGGGTAGCTCGCCACGAACTCGCGCATCACCTCGGCGCCCCGCTCGCGCCCCGAGAAGAGGTCGTGGAAGAGGGGCCACGCCTCGCCCGAGAGCTGCTCGGCGCCGATGGCGAAGACGTGCTCCTCGCACTTGGGCACGAAGGGCGACCAGGGGAAGTCGTGCAGGAGCTCCTGGTAGTGGCGGAACGCCTTGACCTTCTCGTCCTGCGCGAAGTGGACCTCGCCGGCGATGAAGAGGCCCTCCTGCTTCCGCTTGACGTCCTTGGTCCGCTCGAGCAGCGCGTCGGCTGCTTCCTCGGCGCGATCGAGATCGCCCGACGCGAGCTTCTCGCGCGCCTCGACCACGAGCTGCTCGTCGGAGAGGTCGTCGACGTCGATCGACTCCGGCCCGCTCGCGCACGCGGATGCGGCGAGCGACGCGAGAAGAGCGAGTCGGCGAGGCGCGTCACGCACGTCGAGGAGTCCGCGCCGCGGCCGGCCGCGCGATCCGGGGCCGGATCGGCCTCGGCCGCGTGGCGTCGGCGTGCCACTGGAGATGGAGGTCGATCAGGCGACGGGCGCGGGCGAGGATCTGCGGCGGCGGATCGGCGAGCTCAGCGAACGTCCGCTCGCGCAGCTCGCTGAGGAGCGCGGCGGTCGCGGCATCGATCCGCTCGCCCTCGTCGGCGCGCGTGAGGCAGCTCGCGCAGGCGACGCCGCCGTCGGACGGCACGAAGCGGGCGAGCGCGCGCGGCGACCCGCAGCGCACGCACTGGCCCACCTCCGGCGCCAGTCCGTGCAGCCGCGCGAGCTTCACGTCGAACGAGAGGGTCAGCAGCGCGATCCGCGCCGGCACCACCGACTCGAGCGCCGCGAGCGCCCGCTCGAGCAGCCGGAAGCACTCCGAGCCGCCAGCGCCGACCACGCCGCCGACCGGCTCGAAGTGGACGACCTGCGCGAGGAGGTGCGTCGCGGCGGCGAAGCGGCGCAGGTCGCGCCGGAGCGCCGGATGGCAGGTGGCGACGCGCCGGCGCGTGAGCAGTCCCAGCTCGCGCCCCTTCACGAGCGAGAGCGAGGCGTCGCCGCGCTCGAGCAGATCGGGCGGTCCGTCGAAGCCGCTCTTCGCCCGGTAGGCGCCCTTGGCGAGGACGACGACGCGGCCGAGCGCCTCGGTGAGCAGATGGACCACCTGGCTGGTCTCGCCGTAGGCGAACCGCTGGATCACGATGGCAGGGGTGTCGACGCGCTCGGGCATGGCTCTGAGTCGGGCGCGCTCCGGGGAGGGGCGTCGTCCGCAGCGACGCGAGGCGGGAGTCTAGCCGTGGGGGCGAGCCGGGCCGCGAGCGCCTGCTCGAGGTCGCGCAGGACGCGCTGGCACTCCTCCGCCTGGCGCACGAGCACGTCGAGGTCGTGGCCGAGCAGCTCGCCGACACCCGCCTCCTCGGCCGCGAGCCGCAGCGCCTCGGCGCGCGCGCGGACGATCCCGGCCAGCTCGCGTGCTCGAGCGCCGACGGCGTCGGCTTCGGCTTCGGCCGTGACCATCGGCACGGCTTGCGGCGGGAAGGCGCCGCTCGCCGGAGCCGCCGGCGGCGCGGCAGCGATCCGAACGAGCGCGCGAACGTGGACGACGAGCGAAGCAACGAGCAGGACCGCGAGGAGCGCGGCGATGCCCGCCCCGCCGGCCGCGCTGGCGACGACGAAGAGCACGAGCGCGTCGATGGCGAGCAGGACGACGATCGCTGCGCTGCGGCCCCGCCGGGCACGCGGCCTGAAGTGGCGGGTCGAGACGGCGAACGCGACCGTCGAGAGCGCGAGGACGAGGGCGCCGACGAGCAGCGGCGACGTCCGCCAGCCTCCGCGGAAAAGCGCCGCGCCGAATGCGACGATGGCGGAGCCCGCGGCCACCGCGATCCGGCCGCGTACGAGCTGATCCGCCACGTCCTGCGGCACGCCTTCGTCGGAAGGCGGCTCGCGCAGCTCGCTCCCCAACGTCGCGCGCCTCCGAAGACGCGAGGATGCTACCCGCGGTCGTGGACCGGGCGGCAACCGGAGGGCAATCCCGCGCGCGGCCGGGCGCGTCTACTGCCAGGGAACTCCGCAGGGGCCGACCAGGAAGTCGTCGAAGCGGTCATCGTCCCTGCGAGAGCGCCCCGCGGACCTTGCGCACCCGCCCGCCAAGCAGCCGCGGCGCCGCGAGCTTGCTGGCCATGCCGCTCTCGGGATCGAGCTCGCAGTACCAGAGGCGATCCTCGTCCTCGGCGCTCGTCGGCAGCGGCCGGAATCGGGACTCGACGAGATAGAGCCAGGACTGCGTCGGCCCGCCGACCACGCCGAGCCATCGGCAGAACTGCGTGAGAGGCGGGAGCTGCAGCGGTACTGGCGCGAGCGAGTCGACGTCGAACTCCCAGACGGTCGACTGCTCGAGCGCCGGCTCCGACGCGAGCACGTAGAGCCGCGTCGGGAACGGCGAGCGCGTGATCTCCGTCGCGCCGGGGACCACGAGGGTGGCCGGCGCACCGCCGCGATCGAGCGGGACGATCTCGACCCGTCCGCCCTTCACGACGACGAAGGCCGCAAGGCCGCCCTGGAAGGGGGCGAGCTCGAAGTCGAGAGCGTGGCCGGAGATCGTCGTCGCCACCGGATCGCCGCGGCCGTGCAGATCGACCACGACGACACGGCTGTCGAGCGCGCGCCGCGCGGCACCGAGGGCGGGACGGGTCACCGCCACGAGCCGGTCGCCGGTGAGCCTCACGTCGAGCAGTTCCTCGCTGCCGCCGGGCGACCGCGGAAGGAACGTGACTCCCTGCGCCGGCTCCGATCCGAGCGTCACCTCCCGGACGACGCCGTCGCGCTCGCAGACAATGACCCGGCGAGAGTCCTCGCCCATGACGATCCAGGCCGCGGCGAGAGAGGAGCTCGCCCGCAGGACGTCGATCGCGCCGAGCTCGTTCTGCAGATGGGCGGCGTCGAGGACGCGCAGCCGCAGGAGCGCGCGGCCGGCCGGCAGGAGCTCGCGCGTCAGGGCGACGACGGCCGACTGGTCGGGAGTGGCGACGAGGTCGATCGGCTCCTCCCGGCCGCCGAACTCCGCGGCCGCGCCGCCGTCGATCGGAAGGAGGGTTCGGTCGCGCTCGGAGATCGCGGTGCCGCCGACCGCCGCGAGGACGGCGTCGGCGTCGAAGCCGATGCGGCGCGGCTCGTCGATGGTGCCGTCGCGCGGATCGAAGAGGACGACGCGCCCGCGCGACGCGACGCTCTCGACGAGCAGGTAGAGCTCGGGCACGTCGCCAAGCAGGGCCGGGTTGGAACGGACCCTCGGCTCGCCACGGCGGTCGTCGCGCCAGACCCACGCGCGGACGAAGAAGGGCCGATCAGCCGCTTCGAGGTCGGAGCGTCGGATCTGGAAGAACGCGCACCCGGCGGGGTCGGCAACGATCGGGACGCCGCGCACTTCGGCGAGTCGTGCCGACTCCTCCGTCTCGTCGACGACGACGGCGTAGAAGACTTGCTCGCCGGGACGGGCGCCGCGCACGAAGAAGTCGATCGTCTCAGGGCTGCCGCGGCCGCTGCTCCGCCAGAGGACGAGCTCCTCGGCGGCCCGGGCCGCGGGAGCGAAGCCGACGCCGGCGAGGACGACGAGCCGGGCGATCGCGCGGAGAAGGCGGAGATGCGACATCAAACTCCCCGGAGGGGCGGGACGGCGGGCGCGGCGATGTTATCGCACGAAGTCGGCCGTCGCCGGACCGGCCCTACGGCGGAACGAGCGGGAAGTTGGTTCCCGCCCCGGAGGGATGGAGCTGCTGGTGGGGATTGAACCCACGGCCTCGTCCTTACCAAGGACGTGCTCTACCACTGAGCCACAGCAGCCCGGCGCGAGCGCTTCCGGCTCGCGGTTGAGTTCAGGGCCTCCGGCGGTCGGCCGCGAGGTCGATCGTCGGGCCGCCCATCTTCTGGAGCGTGCCCACCTCGGCCTCCCGGGCCGCCGCGCGCGCCTCGTTCTCCTGGCGCGCCTGCTCGACGAGCTTCTCGAACTCCTCGGGCGCGATCATCTCGAGCGAGATCTTGCCTTCGAGGATCTCGCGCAGCGCGACGTCGATCGGGCCGCGCTCCTTGTCGGCGTTCTCGATCACGGGAGGGGCGCCGCGCACGAGCTCGATGATGCGCTTCTGCAGGAGGACGGAGAGCCGGAACGACCCGCCGACCATCCGCTTCGCGGCCTCGATGCTCTTGAGATCCATCGGGGTCTCGATCCTCGTCGACGACGACAGCTGCCGCCGGCACGGAACGTCCGTGGACCTCGGCGCGTGAGGAACCGCAGTGAAACGGGGGAACTTACGGTGGCCGGCGACCACGCGCAAGGGCCGCGGACGCTCCCCCGAGGTCACGGGTTGACCTGGTACTCCTTGAGCTTGCGCTGGAGCGTCCGCAGGCTGATCGCCAGCGTCTCGGCCGCCTTCGTCCGGTTCCCGCCGCTCGCCTTGAGCGTCTCGAGGATGGCGAGCCGCTCGAGCTCCTCCATCGTCATGCCCACGTGGAAGAGGCCGCCGACGCCGGCCTGCGGCCGCTCGACCAGCGGAGCCGGAAGGTCCTCGATCCCGATCGTCTCGTCGGACGACAGGACCGCTGCGCTCTCGACGGCGTTGCGCAGCTCGCGGACGTTGCCGGGCCAGTGGTGGATCGACAGGCGAGAGAGCGCCTCGGTCGTGAAGCGGCGCGGCGGCAGCTCGTTGTCCTTGACCGCCTGCTCGAGGAACGTCCGTGCGAGCAGCGGGATGTCCTCGCGGCGCTCGCGCAGCGGCGGCAGCTTCAAGGAGACCACTCGCAGCCGGTAGAGGAAGTCCTCGCGGAATCGCCCCTCCTGCACCCGTTTGTCCAGGTCCTGATGGGTCGCCGCGATGATCCGCAGGTCGATCGGCTCCTCTCGCGTCGAGCCGAGCATGGTCACGCCCCTCGTCTCGATCACGCGCAGGAGCTTGACCTGGAGCGCCGGTTCGAGCTCGCCGATCTCGTCGATGAAGAGCGTCCCGCCACTCGCGGCCTGCAGGAGCCCGGTCCGGCGCTGGTTCGCGCCCGTGTAGGCGCCGCGCTCGTGGCCGAAGAGCTCGCTCTCGAGCAGCGTCGCCGGCAGCGCGGCGCAGTTGATGGCGACGAACCGGCCGTTCTTGCGCGGGCTGTTCTGGTGGATCGCGCGAGCGACGAGCTCCTTGCCGGTGCCGCTCTCGCCGGTGATCAGCACCGTCGTCCGCGTCGGCGCGACCTGGCGGATGACGTCGAAGACGCGGCGCATCGCCGCGGCGCGGCCGATCAGGTTCTCGAAGCCGTACTGCGCGTCGAGCTGCTGGCGCAGCTCCGAGACCTCGGCCTCGAGGCTGCGCCGGTGCACCAGCTCGCCGAGGATCCTGAGCAGCACGGTCGGATTGACCGGCTTCGTGACGTAGTGGTAGGCGCCCTCCTTCATCGCCTCGACCGCCGAGTCGATCGAGCCGTAGCCGGTGACGATGATGACTTCGCAGCCGGGATTCCTGCGCCTCACCTCGCGCAGCACGTCGAGTCCCGACTGGCCGGGCAGCTTGAAGTCGGTGATGACGACCTCGGTGTCGCCGTCGACCTTGGCGATTCCCTCCTCGCCGCGCGCGACCGCCGTCACCGCGTAGCCTTTGCTCTCGAGGTACTCGGTGAGCGACTCCCGGAGCGACGGGTCGTCCTCGATCAGGACGATCGGCGCGAGCGACCGCTTCGGCGCCGCGTGCTTCAACTCCTGCTCTGGAGCCGTCACGTCGATACCCCTTTCCAGGTTCGCGCATCCTCCGAGGCAGGCAGCTGCACTCCAGGCGACGACCTGACCTCGACCCAAGCCATCGTGCCGCAGTCATATCGGACCACGCCACTCCGTCCAAAGAAGCGCGGCAACTCGACGCGCGCCTCCCGAGCGACACGAGCCGACCCGAACCGGAAGAATCGTCCCTTCCCCCGCCGAACCGTTCCTTACCGACTCAAGCCGTCGCGTCCGCCCCGACGAATCAGGTCCGGAAGAACCAGGGGGGTTTTTCTCGATCGGGCGAACCTCGCCCAGCGGTCGCATCGAGGGAACAGCGCCGGTGGCCTTCAAGGGCGACCTCAAGAACGTCCAGCTCGCCGACCTGTTCCAGACCCTGGCGCAGAACCGCCAGGAAGGCGTGCTCACGCTCTCGTCGCGCGGCGCGACGCACCGCATCGCGTTCCGCAAGGAAGGCGTCACGCTCCTCGATCCGGCGATCGGCGGCCGCCGCCGCATCGGCGAGATCCTCGTCTCGGCCAGCCTCATCGAGGAGAAGGACCTCGCCGAGTCGCTGCGCGAGCAGGCGAAGGTGCGCCGCTTCCTCGGCGAGATCCTCGTCGAGAAGAACAGGATCCGTCGCGAGCAGCTCGACCAGATCCTCGCGCTGCAGGTCGAAGAGGAGATGTACGAGCTCTTCCGCGTCGAGGCGGGGACGTTCGAGTTCACCGAAGGCGATCCGTCGATCCTCTGCATCACGGCCGGTCCCGGCGTCCGGCCGCTGCCGGTCGATCAGGTGGTCTTCGAGGCCGCGCGCCGGCTCGACGAGTGGACGCTGATCCAACGCGTCATCCCTTCGGTCGACGGCGTCTACCTCTCCACCGGCTCGCCCTCCGACGTCGGAACCGAAGAGCTGGCGAAGGGCATCCTCACGCGCCTCGACGGCCGCCACTCGGTGCGCGACGTCGCCGACGCGCTGCTCGCCTCGCCCTTCGTGGTGGCGAAGCTTCTGGCGCAGCTCGTCGAGCGCGGCTACGCCCGTCCCGCCAACTGCGACGAGCTGCTCGCCACGGCGCGCGCCCTCCTCACCGAGAACCAGCGCAACCGCGCGCTCCGCTTCCTCCACCGGATCGCCGAGCTCACTCCCGACCCGAGCCCGCTCGACGCGCAGGTCGCCGAGCTCTTCAAGCTCGCCGGCGAGCTCAAGGCCGCGGCGCGCATGCGCGTCAAGCTGGCCGCCGCCGCGCACGCGGCCGGCAAGCTCGACTCGGCGCGCCACGAGCTCGAGGTCTCGCTCAAGGAGTGGCCGGGATCGATCCCCGCGCTCGAGCTCTTCGTCGAAGTGGTGCACGACCTCGGCGACTCGCGCGCCGAGCTTCAGGCCGCCCGCGAGCTCGCCGCCGCGCAGACCGACGCGGGAGCGATCGACGACGCGCTGCGCGCGATGGAGCGCCTCCTCGCGCTCGCGCCCGACGACTCCGAGGCGCGCCGCCGCTACGCCGACCTCTGCCTGCGGGCGCACCTCAAGGAGAAGGCGATCGAGGTGCTCGAGGGCGAGGTCGTGCGCCTCAAGCGCGACGGCGCGTCCAACGACCTCGCCGCGGTCTACAAGCACATCCTCTCGATCGATCCCGGGCGCAAGGACATCAAGCGCGCGCTCACCGGGATGCGCCGCTCGCGCGGCGACCGGCTCCTGCGCGTGGGCACGGTCGTGATCGTGCTCGTCGCGCTGACGTCGCTCTGCGGATTCGTCGGGATTCGCTACCAGCACCGGGCGCGCGGACTGGCGCGGCTGCGCGAAGCCTCGAGCCGGCTCGCCGACGGCGACGGCACGGCGGCGCGCGCGATCGTCGAGGAGGTCCTCGCCGACGATCCGCGTCCCGAGGTCGCGCACGACGCGATGGCGCTCCTGGACCAGGTCGACCGCCACGTCACCGAGACCACGCACTTCAAGCGCAGCGCGCGCGAGGAGCAGATCGCGGAGAAGCTGGCGGCGATCCAGGCCCGGGCCGACAAGCTCGAGTTCGACACCGCCCTCACCGAATGCGTCGCGCTGCTCGAGAGCGAGCCGAGCCCCTATCTCGCCGACCGCGTCCGCGGCCGCATGCAGATCATGGTGCGCGCGCTCCTCGACCTCGTCGACCGCGCGAAGCAGCTCGCCCAGAACTTCCGCCAGCCGGAGCGGGACGAGGACGTGGCCGCGACGTTCGCCAGGATGTCGGAGGCCTTCCCCGTCGCCCTCTCCACCGCGATGCCGCAGGTGCGCGAGGTGGCGCTCGCTTCCGCCAAGGAGCTCGAAGGCCCGCCGCGCGAGTGGATGCACCAAGTGCTCACCGCGGTCGACGCCTACGAGCTCGAGCAGGCCAAGATGAAGCCGGCGATCGAGGCGCTGCGCGCCCGCCACTACCGTCTGCTCACGCTGCAGCAGCTCTCGGTCGACTACCTCGAGGCCGCGCGCGCCGCCGAGTCCGGCAACGTCGAGCGCTCGCGCGAGCTCCTGCGCCGCGTGCTCGCCGAGTACGGCGACGGCGAGGTCTCGGGCCTCCTGCAGAAGCGGCTGCAGCGGCTCGACGCCGCGGCGACGGCGCTGCAGCAGGTCGAGCACCGCCTCTCCTGCGGCGACTACGAAGGGGCCTACGACGGAGCGCACAAGGCGGCCGAGGACCTGCGCGATCTTCAGATCCCGGCGGCGCTGGCGATCCCGGTCCTCGTCGACTCGCTGCCGCGACGCGCCCACGTCCGGATCGACGGCGCGGAGGCGGGGACCACGCCCGTCGTCGTCCGCGCGCCGGCGGGAAAGCACGTCGCGATCGACGTCGACCTCCCCTCCCGGGTGGCGCAGCACGTCGAGGTCGACGCCGACGGCGGCGCGCGGCGGACGATCGAGCTCCCGCGGCCGGCGCTCGGCAACGGCCGGATCGACGGTCCCGCGATCGCCAGCCCGCTCCACCACGAAGGGCGCTTCGCCGTCGCCGGCCGCGACGGGACGCTCCACGCGATCGACCTCCAGCCCGACGGCGGGCTCACGATCCGGCGGTTCGCCACCGGTTCGATCTCCGGCTCCCACTGCCCGCCGGTCGCCGTCCCCGGCGGCTTCGTCGCGGTCGTCTTCGACGGCAAGGTCTATCGGATGAACGCGAGCGGGCCGACGCTCTTCGCCACCTGGACGACCCCGCTCGGCGAAGAGGTCCGGTTCGCGCCGATCGTCGCCGGCGAGGAGCTGCTCGTCGTCACGGACGCGGGCAGCGTCGTCGCTCTCGCGCTCGAGGACGGCGCGGTCCGCTGGCGGGTCGGGTTCGAGAAGAAGCGGATCGTCGGCACGCCGGCGTTCGTCCAGGGCCGCCTCTTCGTCCCGCTCGCGGGCGGGATCGTCGGCGCCGTCTCGATCGGCGAGCATGCGATCGAGTTCGAGCGGCCGATCGGCGAGGAGGTGGTCCACGGGCTCGTCGCGGACGGCGAAGTGCTCGTGGCGACGACCAGCACGGGCCGGCTGCTCCGGCTCGATCCGAGGAGCGCCGAGCCGTTGCGCGGCGTCGAGCTCGGAAACGTCGCCATCGACCTCCCGCGCGTGGGCGCCGGCCTGGCCGACGTGCCGCTCGGGAAGAGCGTCGTGCGCGTCGCGCTCGCCTCGATGACGCTCACGAACGCCTGGGACGGCCTCGCGCCGACCGCGACGCCGGCGGCCGTCGACGGCCTGCTCTGGGTCCCGTGCGACAAGGGCTCGATCGAGGTGATCGACCCGACGCAGGGCGTCGTCGTCGAGCGCGCCCATCTCGGCGCCGTCGCGCTCGCCGGAAGCCCGGTCGTCACTTCGCAGGGGATCGCGCTGCTCGCGCGCGACGGTGCGTTCGTCGTCCTCGACCGCTGAAGTGGCCCCGGCGGCGGCGCGCCGCGCTCTTTACACTGTCGTCCCATGCTCTCGACGGAGGAGCGGTCGGGGCTCGCCTTCACGCTGATCGGCGGCGGAGTGCTCGCGGTCGCGCTGCTCGTCTGGATCGGCTTCTTCTCCGAGCCGGCGACGGCCCCGAAGCGCGACGCCGTGGCGCGCGCCGGAACGCCGCCGGCGCTGAGGCTCGGCGCCGCGCGCGGGCGCGTGGTCGACGCGCGCAGCGGCTTTGGTCTGGCCGCGCGCGTCGTCGACGTGCGCGGCCTCGACGGACTCTCCGACCACTGGCTGCTCGAGGCCGACCCCGCGACGCCGGGCGCGTTCGAGGTGCGCGGGCTTCCATCCGGCCGGAGCTGCACGCTCGCCCTCTCCGCCGACGGCTACGTCGACGCGACGCGCGAGTGCGACGTCGTCGCCGGCCGGACGCTCGAGCTCGGCGACGTCGCCCTGACGCCGCTCGTGACGCTGATCGGGCAGGTCGTCGACGCCGGCGGGCTTTCGATCGGGCCGGCGCAGGTCGAGCTCGTCCACGACGGCGGCCTGCTCCGCGCCGACGCCGACCTCCACGGCAGCTTCCGATTCGAACGGCTCGCGCCGGGCCGCTTCGCGCTGCGCGCGCGCACCGAGACGGGCGACCGCTCGTTCCTCGAGACGCGAGTCGACGCGACCACGGGCGGCGAGCAGCGCGGCCTGCAGGTCGAAGTCTTTCCGACCGTCGCGCTCCGCGGCGCCTTCCGGCTGCCGGTCGGCTCCGCGCCGCTCGTCGGCGTCGCGGCGCAGTCGCAGCGCGGGCAGGTCGCCGGCGACGGGCGGTTCGAGGTGACCGGGCTGCGCGCCGGACCGCTCCGGCTCGTCGTGCTCGTCAACGAGCGGGATGGCGTCGCGCTCGAGCTCGCCGCGCCGGCCGACGAGCTCGACCTGCCGATCGATCCGGCCGCCGCGGTCGAGCTCGCGGCGCTGCCGGCCGACGACGACTCGGAGCTCGCGCGGCTCGTCGCGCCGGAACCGGCGATCGCGGGCGAGCCGCGCGGCTCGCTCGTCGTCCGCGCGCTCGGCCCGCAGGGCGAGCGGCTCGCCGGCGCCCGCGTCGAGCTCGCCGCCGCCGATCCGGCGATCGCTCCGCGGCTGCGCTTCACCAGCCGCGCCGGCGAATGCGTCGCCCGCGGGCTGCGCGCCGGAATCGAGTGGCGGGTGACCGTCCGCTCCGGCCCGCTCGCGGCGACGTCGGCCGCGACCGTCGAGCCGGAGGCGACGCGGGAGCTCGTCCTGAATCTCACGCCGGAACCGTCGCCCCTCCCTCCCGCCGACGAGCGATGAGGCGCGCGACTTCGAAGCCCGTGCTGGTCGTCGCCCACCGCGGCGCCTCGGCGCTCGCGCCGGAGAACACGGCCGCGGCGGTCCGCCTCGCCGTTGCGCTCGGGGCCGACGCGGTCGAGTGCGACGTGCAGCTCAGCCGGGACGGCGTCCCGATCGTCTTCCACGACGACGACCTGGTCCGCCTCTGCGGCGAGCCGAGCCGCGTCGCGGAACTCTCCGCCGAAGAGCTCGTGACGAAACGGGTGCGCGTCGCGGGAACGGCGGGCAGGGCGACGCGGATCGTCACGCTCTCGCAGTGGCTCACGCTCCTGCCGCGCCGCGTGCTGCCGGTCGTCGAGCTCAAGCGACAGGCGACCGCGGCGGCGGAGCGCAAGCTCGCGGGCGCCGCGGCGAAGGTGCTCGCTCGACGGCGCGCCCCATGCGCCGTGATCTCCTTCAGCGAGCGGCTGGTCGCGCGCTCGCGCGAGCTCCTGCCCGACGCGCTCGTCGGCCCGGTCGTCGACCGCGCCGCGCTCGCGCGCTCGCTCGCCTGGATGCGCGCAGCGCGACCCATCGTCGCGCTCGGAAGGTCGGGCGCGGGCGCGCGGCTCGTCGCGCGGCTCGTCGGCGCGGGCAAGGTCGTCTGGTGCTGGACGGTCGACGATCCCGACGAGATCGTCCGCCTGGTCGAGCGAGGCGTCGGCGGCATCATCACGAACCGCCCCGACGTCGCGCTCGCGGCGCTTGCGCGTCGAAGGAGGAGGCGATGAGCCGTCGTGCGGCGGCTTCGCTCCTGGTCGCCTGGACGAGCGGCGGGGACGATGGAAACGGGGACGGCGGCGCGCGGCGCGTGCGCATCGACGCGCCCGCCGGCGCATCGAACGCCGCGGTCGTGCGCATCGAGGAAGAGGCGGCGCGCGGCGCCGAGGCGGCCGCGGCGTGGCTCGGCCTCGCGCTTCCGGCCGAGCTCGCCGTCGCCGTGCGCTGGTTCGAGAACCACGAGGCGATGGGCCGCGCGCTCGGTTGGGCCGACCTGCTGCTCGACGATCCGCGGCGCGACGCCGTGATGATCACGTTCGGGAGCGGCCGCGACCGCCAGGACGGAATCGCCCTCGTCGACGATGCGCGCCCGCTCGCGCTCGCGGCCGAGGCGGGCGCCTGCGCGGCGCTGCGCGAGCTGGTGCCGGAGGCGACCGCGCCGATGCGCGTCGCGCTCGCCGAGCTCGTCGCCGTGCCCGGCTGCGCGGCCGAGTGCACGGCGCTCGCGGCGGCGCTGCGCGCGCACGGGCTCCTCCCGACGCTCGACCACCTGCGCGGTCCCGAGCCGGCGAATTCGCCGCTGGTGATTCGCGTCTCGGCGATCAGCCTGCTCGCGGCGCAGCCGGTGGCGACGCGGCGGGAAGCGCTGCTCGCGGCGGCGACCGCGGAGGCGGCGTGGTCGAGCGCGCTCGAGGGTGCCGCCCGACTCGAGAGCCACGCACCCCCCGCCGTCCCGACCGCGCTGCGCGGCTTCTGCTTCGCCCACGAGGGCTACCGCTGGTTCGACGGCTACGGCTCGCGCGCCTCGTGGCGGTCGCTCGCGCGCGCGAAGGAGATCGGCAGCAACGCCGTGAGCCTCACGCCGTTCGCGTTCCAGCGCGACGCGAAGAGCCCGACGCTCGGCGCCTACGTCGAGGGCGATCGCGGCGGCTGGGCCGCCGAGAGCGACGCGTCGCTCGAGGTGACGGCCGCCGACGCTCGCGCGCTCGGGCTCACGGTCGTCCTCAAGCCGCACGTCTGGTGCGGCCACCGGCGCTGGTGCGGCGAGATCGAGATGGACGGCGCCGAGGCGTGGGCGGCGTGGTTCGCGCAGTACGAGCGGGTCGCCGTCCACTACGCGCTGCTCGCGCGGCGCTGCTCCATTCCCGTCCTCTGCCTCGGCACCGAGCTGCAGGGGACGACGCGCCACGAGAAGGAGTGGCGCGCGCTGATCGCCAAGGTGCGCGCGCTCCACCCGGGCGTGCTGACCTACTGCGCGAACTGGGGCGAGGAGGTCGAGCGGCTCCGCTTCTGGGACGCGCTCGACGTCGTCGGCGTCTCGGAGTACTGGCCGCTCGCCGACGCGCCGGGCGCCGACGCCGCAGAGGTCGAGCGGCGGTTCGGCGACGTGCTCGCGCGGATGAGGAAGGTCGGCGAGCGGGCGAAGCGCCCGGTCTGGTTCCTCGAGATCGGCTTCGCCGACGTGAAGGAGCCGTGGCTGAAGCCCAGCGAGAAGGCGGGGCCCTTCGACGGAGGCGTCGACCAGGCGCTCGCCTATCGCCTCGTGCTGACGGCGACACGGCGCGAGCGCTTCCCCGAGGGGCTCTTCTGGTGGAAGTGGCCGTCCGATCCCTGGAGGCTCGGCCCGCCCGACCGGAGCCGCGACTTCTGGCCGTGCGATCGTCCGGCCGAGCGCGAGGTCGAGGCGGCGTGGCGCGGCGCGGCGAAGTGACCGCGAGCGCGGTCAGGCCGCGGGAGCAGCCACGGGTGCGGCCGCGGGCGGCCGCCACACGCGGCGCGGCTGCTTCGTGATCCGCCCGGCCTTGAGGCAGCCGGTGCAGACCCGGACGCGCCGGTAGACGCCGTCGACGACGGCATGCACCTTCTGCAGGTTGGGCTTGAAGGTCCGGCGGCGGATGCCGGTCGTCTTGAGCCCGATCCCCCCCTGCTTCTTGGGAAGGCCGCGTCGCGACACCTTGTTGCCGACCTGGGTCTTCTTGCCGCAGAACTCGCAGACGCGTGGCACGGGTACGACCTCCTGAAGGGCGCGGCATTGTACGGGGCGTCGTCGCGGCGGCAACTCGCCCAGAGCGCGCGGCCGGCGAACGAACTCACGAACCGATCAGCATCAATCCGTAAGCCGGTCGGACTGCTTGGCCCCGGGCACCGTCGGTTTCGCGAGCAGAGCCGGCGTGCCGACGAGCGGAGCGCTGCCCTCCCAAAGGTAGAGCGCGCCGACGTCCACGGTGCCGGAGACGTCGGCCGAGGGAGAGCCGCCGACCACGTCGAGGACTCCGTCACCGGTGACGTCGGCAAGGTAGTACCCCTGAGACGCCGCACTGCCCAGGTAGTCGTTCTTCACCGCGCCCGGGTCGGTGAGCGCCGCCAGCGGATCGAGCGTGCCGCTGAGCGATGCGCCGCCGGCCCAGACGTAGATCCCGCCCACGTCCGCCGTCCCGTTTACGTTCTTCAACTGCGCGCCGGCGACGACGTCCGGCACGCCGTCGCCTGTTACGTCGGCGAGCTGGATCGACTGACCAGTCGCGTAGGCGAGCTTGTCCGCCGCGAACCGAAACGCGGTCCTGAGCTTCGCGAGCGGCAGGGGCGAGCCGCTGAGCGTCGAGCCGCCTTCCCACACGTAGATCTTCCCGACATCCTGGACGCCGCTGATGTCGAAGTACGGTGAGCCGGCCACCACGTCGAGCACGCCGTCACCCGTCACGTCGGCGAGCTGGACCCCTTGCTGCGCGACGCTGTTGGTGTACCCGAGCAGGTCGCTCGCATTCCCGTCGTGCGCGTAGAGCGTCGCCAGCGGCCCGAGCGAGCCGCTCAACGCAGGGCCGCCCGCCCAGACGTACACGGCGCCGCCGTCCGCCTTGCCCGCGAGGACGTCGGCCCAGATGGTGCCGGCGATCACGTCGAGAGATCCATCTCCCGTGACGTCGGCGAGCTGGATCGACATGCCGTGCTTCTCGAAGCTGATCGTGCTCGTCGATCCGAGCTGGTCGTAGGCCTTGGCGCCCGGGACCGTGAGCGTGGCGAGCGGGGCAGGAGTGCCGGTGAGCGAAGCGCCGCCGCTCCACACGTAGATCGCGCCTGTGTCCACGACTCCCGCGACGTCGGCGAGGCGGGCGCCCGCGACGAGATCGAGCACTCCGTCGCCGCTCACGTCGGCGATCAGGAACCCCTGACCCAGCGCGTCGCCGAGCCGGTCGTAGGCGACGGCGCCTGGAACGGTCAGCGTGGCGAGCGGTGCCGGCGTTCCACTGAGCGGCGCGCCACCCTGCCACACGTAGATCGCTCCCGCGTCGGTCACGCCTCCGACGTCCGTGTTGGTCGCACCCGCCACGACGTCGAGAAGGCCGTCGCCGGTGACGTCGGTGAGCTGGATCCCCTGACCGCTCAACCCGTTCGGGTCGCCGAGCAACCCGAGGTTATCGAAGAAGACGGCACCCGGGATGGTCAGCGTGGCGAGTGGCGCCGGCGTGCCGGTGAGCGAAGCGCCGCCCTTCCAGACGTAGATCGCGCCCGCGCCCGCCACGCCGCCGACAGTGGCGTAGATCGCGCCCACGACCAGGTCGGCCACGCCGTCGCCCGTGACGTCGGCGATCCGGCCCACCTGGCCCGGGGACATGAGCGTGGCAAAGTCGAGGGGATCGCCGACGTATCCGAGCCAGTCGTACGCGGTCGCGCCCGGGATGGCCAGCGTGGCAAGGAGCGCGGGCGTCCCGGTGAGCGAGGCGCCGCCCTTCCACACGTAGATCGCACCGGCCTCGGTCACGCTCCCGACGTCCGCGTAGTTCGAGCCCGCGATCACGTCGAGAATCCCATCGCCGGTCACGTCGACGAGTTGGGTCACCGACATCCCGAGTCGGTCGAACGCCGACGCGCCAGGTACCGTGAGTGTCGCGAGCGGCGCAGGGGATCCGGAGAGCGTGGGTCCACCCTTCCAGACGTAGAGCGCACCTGCGCTGGTCCCGCCGGCGGTGTCGGCCGAAGACGACCCCGTGATCACGTCGAGCACGGAGTCGCCCGTGACGTCGGCGAGCTGGATGCCTTGACCGCTCCGCATCCCGAGTTGGTCGCTGGCAACGGCGCCCGGAATGGTCAGCGTGGCGAGCGGGGCCGGCGTGCCGGTGAGCGTCGCGCCCCCCTTCCACACGTAGACCGCGCCAGCATCCTTCACACCCGCGACATTGGCGACATACGTCCCGACGACCACGTCGAGCACGCCGTCGCCGGTCACGTCGGCGAGCTGGATCCCCTGGCAATTCCACGCCACGCCGAGCTGGTCGTCTTTGCGCGCGCCCGCAACCACGAGCGTCGCGTCCGGAGCGCCCGACGGCGCCGTGGCTCCTTTCCAGACGTAGACGGCGCCTGCGTCCACCGTTCCAGAGACGTCCGCCGTTCTCGCGCCCGCGACCGTGTCGAGCACGCCGTCGCCCGTCACGTCGCCGACCACCATCGTCGTGGCGGCGCTCTCTCCCTCCACGCGCACGTCGACCGACGCGAAGACGGTCTGCCCGGGATTCGTGAGGTCGGTCGCGCGGAAGGTGAGGCGGCGCAGCCCTCCCACGTTGCTCGGCACCAGCCACCGCACCTTCCCCGTCGCCGTCACCACGTTGCCCGTCCCGGTCGACACGCCTCCTTTCGAAGGCGGACCGCTGCGAGCGTCCTGAGTGAACGTGCAGCCGGGGAGAGGATTGAGGAGCTGAAGCGTGACCTTGTCAGGCCGGGAGTTCGTCGCCTGGACGGTGAACTCCAGCACGTCACCCGGCCACACGACCTTGCCCGGCGCGAGGCTCGTCGTGAGCGTCGCGCCGCTCCCGACGGACACTCCCTGCGCGAACGCGGCCGCGAGGAGCGCCACGGGAACCAGCGCGAGCAGAAGAAGGTGAGCGGGCTTCGTGATCGCCATCGGTTCCCTCCACGACGTGACGACTTCCGGGCCGCGGCGAAGCGCCGCAGAGAATAGGGCCCACGAGTAGATCGTCGAGGAGTCGCCGCCGACCCGACAGGCTAGGTCCTCACCGCATCAAACAGCGAGATCCCGAGCGCTCCGAAGAAGAGCGGGGCGAACCAGGCGGCAAGGATGGGGTGCAGGCGGTTCTCGCCGAGGGCGCGCAGGGCGGAGTCGACGGCGAAGTAGGCGACGCAGAGGAAGAAGGCGATCGCCAGGCCCTGCATCACGCGCTGCCGCTCGTAGCGCACGACGAAGGGGAGGGCGAGCAGCAGCAGCAGCAGGTTCGTGATCGGGAAGGTGACGTGGTAGTGCAGCAGGACCTGGAAGCGAGGCTGCTTCGTCAGGCCGAAGAGGAAGCCGAGCTCCTGGAACGAGAGGTCGAACGGCTCCTTCTCCTGCGCAGTGATCTGGCGCGGCGTCAGGCTGCTCTTCAGGACGTCGAGCACCTTCTCGCGGTGGACGTCGTTCTCCTCGTCGACCTGCAGCCGCACGCCGCCGTCCATCGTCCAGCCGCCGAGCGCCGGGTCGTAGCGCGCCCTCTCGAGCTCGATGCTCTCGAGGCGCGCTCCTTCGAACCGGCGGATCGAGGCGCGCTCGAGCCGGCCGGCGACCGGCTCGAAGCGCATGCGCGCCCAGTGGAACCCCTCGGCGTCGGTGAGCTGCGCGCGGATCGGCGTCGCCGACTCGCCGCGCCGCAGGAAGCTCCAGAGCGCGAGCCTGCGGTCGGAGGCGGCCGGCGCCGCGAACTCCTGGACGACGAGCATCAGCAGCGTGAAGCCGCCGGCGCAGACGAAGAGCGGCCGCAGCATGCGGAAAACGCTGCGGCCCGACATCAGGACCGGCACCAGCTCGTTGTGCCGGTTCATGCGCGCGACCGCGACGATGCCGCCGATCACCATCACGAACGGCGCCACCTGCAGGAAGACCGACGGCGCCTTGTAGAGGTAGTAGCCCGCGACCCAGGCGGCCATCTTGCGCGCCGGGATCGCCAGCTTCTTCGCGGTCTCGACGAACTCGTCGGCGTTGGCGAAGAGGTCGATCACCATGAAGAAGCCGAAGAAGAAGACGAAGACGACGAGCAGCGACCCGAGCAGGTAGCGCACGACGTAGCGGTCGATCCGGTCGAAGGCGAGCGTGTCGACGACGACGTCGAACCAGTGGCGCGGCCGGCTCATCGCTTCACCACGAAGAGCAGCAGCCCTGCGCCGATCGCCGCGAGCAGAAAGTCGTCGCTCCAGCAGGCGACGACCGGCCCCGCGAGCCGCTGGCTCATCAGGACGTTGGCCAGCCGCTCGGTCGGGTAGTAGACGAACATGGCGATCAGGCTGGCGAGCAGGAAGGCGACCAGCCGGTTGCCGCTGCGGAAGACCAGCGCAAGCGGGACGCCGAGCAGCAGGAAGACGATCGGCGTGGCCGCCCGCGAGAGCCGCTCGTGGATGCGGCCGACCACCTCGTCGCGCTCGAAACGGCGCAGGAGCGACTGCTGCTCGCCGCCGAGTTCGACGCTCTCCTCGGCGCGCGCGGCGAGCGCGAGCAGCTCCGGGCCGGTCTGGAACTTGAGCCGCGTGCGCGAGCTCTCCGAGTCGAGCGGGTAGCTGAGCACGAGCTCGTCCTGCCGCGCCTCGCGCGCCGGGCCCGCGAGCACCTGGGGCCGCACGAGTCGCAGCACGATCCGCCGCTGCCGCTCGTCGAAGCTGACGACCGCGCGCTCGGCGTGGACCTTCACGGGCTCGCGCGGCCGCGCGTCGCCCGGCCGCGGCTCCTCCTGCTGCTCGAGCAGGACGTTCTTGAGCTCGACGCCCGCGTCGGTGATCTCGAACTCCTTCCAGGAGATCGATCGCCCCTCGCTGCGGTCGCCGAACTGGACCATCGTCTCGCCGCGCGCCATGCGCCGTTCGAGCAGCGTCTTGAGCCCCTCCTGCTGCTCTGGAATGCGGCGCTGCTGGTAGAGCGCCCACGGCGCCCAGTAGTTCTCGACCTCGAGGCCGACGCCGACGAGCAGGAGCGCGATCAGGACGCCGGGCAGCACGACGCGGTAGGGATGGATGCCGCTCGCCTTGAGCGTCGTGATCTCGTGGTCGGCCGCGGCACGTCCGTAGACGAAGACGACCGCGATCAGGAGCGAGAGCGGCAGCAGGAACGGCAGCGCCTGCACGAGCCCGTAGCGCACGAGCTCCACGTAGGTCGAGAGCCCGAGGTCGGGGAGCTGGTAGAAGGCGACCGTCGCGATCGCGAAGACCGCGATCGTCGTGATCACCGCGAAGGTGAAGACGAGGTTGAGCGTCAGCTCCTTCAGGAACTGGCGATCGAGAACGGTCAGGGTCGGCACTCCCGGCGTTGCGGACGGCGCTATTCTGCGAGGCGCGCACCGTGAACCAAGCTCCGCCCGCCCCCGCCGCGCCCGCGCGCGTCCGTACGACGGAGCGCGTCGACTCCTCTTCCGGCCCGCTCGCGCGCAAGCTCTTCCGCCGGGGCGGGCTGCTCGACAGGCTCGGCCTGCGGCCGTGCGCGGCGGCGCGCGAGCACGCGTCGCTCGCCCGCCTTCGTGCGCTGGGCCTGCCGGTGCCGGAACCGGTCGCGTTCGAGCCCGGCGGCGGGCCGCGCGGCGAGGACCTGCTCGCCACGCGCTGGATCGAGGGGTCGAGCGACCTCGCGTCGCTCACCGCCGACGACGGGCCCGATCGGCGGCAGCGGCGCCATCTGGCGCGACGGCTCGGCGAACTGGTGCGCGCGCTCCACGACGCCGGCGCCGTCCATCGCGACCTGCACGCCGGCAACGTCCTCGTGCGGCCCGATGGCTCGCTCGCGCTGGTCGACTTCCACCGCGCGCGTTTCACGACGAGCCAGGCTTTGCGCAAGCGCGACGTCCTCGCGCTCGCCCACCACTTCCTCTCGCGTTCGACCACCGGCGAGCGGCTGCGCTTCGCGCGAGCCTACGGCGCCGGCTGCGAGACGTGGACCGAGGCGGCGCTCTGCTCGCGCCTCGCGTTCCAGCTCCATCACGAGAAGCGCTGCCTCGGCGGCGGCCGCGCCTTCGTGCACATCAAGGGAAACGGCGGAGCTGGCAGTCGGGTCGGGCGCGGCGTGGCGCGCCGCGAGTGGGACGCCGCCGCGATCGCGCGGCTCGCGCCCGATCCGGAGGGGACGGCACGCTCCCACGGTCGTCTCGTCCACGCGGGTGGCGACGCGGAGCTCTGGCGGGTCGAGCTCGACGGCCTGCCCTTCCCGCTGGCCGTCAAGCTCTTCCGCGACCGCGGCCCGCTCAAGCGCTGGCTGCGCGGCAGCCGGGCGCGCCGCGCGTGGCGCAACCTCTTCCGCCTCGGAATGGCCGGCGTCGCCACGCCGCGCACGGTCCTCTTCCTCGAGAGCTCGCCGCTCTCGGCGGCGCCGCGCAGCATCCTGGTCACCGAGTTCGTCGACGGCGCGTCGATGCTCCACGATCGGATCGCCCGCTCCGGCGTCGCGCCGCTCTGGCCGCAGCTCGACGATCTCGCGGGCACGCTCGCGCGGATGCACGACGAGGGGCTCTGCCACCGCGACCTCAAGGCCGAGAACCTGCTCGTGCCGCCGAGCGGACCGATCGTTCTCGTCGAAGCCGACGGCGTGCGGCGCCGGCGGCGGGTCGACCTCGAGCGCGCCGCGCGCGACCTGATGCGGCTCAACGCGTCGTTCCGCGACGCGGCCCGCGTGACCTGGCGCGACCGCCTCCGATTCCTCGCGGGCTACGTGCGAGCGCGCCGTTTCGACCGGCCCGGCCGGCGCGAGCTCGCGCGAGCGATCATGGTCAGGACGGCGATCAAGTGGCTCGACGCGACGGCGCGCTGACCTGGGTCTTCCGGAGGCCGCTGCGGCGACCGGGGCGGCTCGCGGCGCTCTTCGCCGCGTCGATCGCGGCGGCGCTGCTGGGCGGCGTCTCGCTCACGTCGCTCTACCCCGTCCTCGTGATCCTCTTCGACCGCGGCTGGACCGGGCGGCTGCGCGAGCTCGGAGAGGGCGCGTGGCCGCCGCTGCGCCCGCTCGTGCAGGGGGCGACCGACTGGCTCGCGAGCGCCCCTTCGTTCGAGGCGCTCGCCTTCGTGCTGGGCGGACTGCTCGTCGCGCTGCTGCTCGCCGCCCTGGCGCAGCTCGCGCAGGACTGGCTCGCCGCGCCGCTCGTGCACGGCGCCGTGCAGGAGATCGCGACCGAGGCGCACGATGCGTTGCTCCAGGGCGCCGCGGCCGACGTCGCGCAGGGCGACCTCCTCTCGCACTTCACCGCCGACCTCGACGCGGTCCGGCTCGCGCTGCTCAAGGTCTTCAGCAAGGTGGTGCACGAGCCGTTCAAGCTCCTCTTCCAGCTCGGGCTGCTGGTCGCCATCGACGGGCGGCTCGCGCTGCTCATGGGCGTCCTCTTCCCCGCCGCGGCCGGGCTCGTCCTGTTCCTGTCGCGACGGCTGCGCGACACGGCGCGGCGGACGCTGGCGCAGACGGGGGCGCTCGTGGCGCTGGTGGAAGAGGGGCTGCGCGGCCGGCGCGTCGTGCGCGCCTTCGGGCTCGAGGAGCGCGAGCGGCGCCGCTTCCTCGACGCGCAGGAGGCGCTCACGGCGAATCTCGTCCGGCTCGACCGCCACGAGGCGCTCTCGAGTCCGCTGCTCGAGCTCCTGGTCGGCGGCGCCGCCGCCGGCTGCATCCTGATCGGTGCTCATCGCGTGCTGCGAAGCGACCTTTCTCCCGAAGGGCTGCTGACGTTCTTCGCCGTCCTCGCGTCGATGCTCGATCCGATGCGCAAGCTCGCCGACACGCAGGTCCGCACGCAGCGAGGCGCCGCGGCCGCGGCGCGGCTGAAGGGGCTGATCGAGAGCGCGCCGCGCGAGCCGCCCGTGCGCGGGACGCGTCGATTCGCGGCGCTGCGCGACCGGCTCGAGCTCCAGGGCGTCGGCGTGGTCGGGACGGCGGGCGCGCCGATCCTCGAGAAGATCGACCTCGTCGCGCGGCCCGGCGAAGTCGTCGTCGTGGCCGGCCGATCGGGAGCGGGCAAGTCGACGCTGCTCGACGTCGTGGCCGGACTGCGCCGATACGATGCGGGCGCCGTGTTGCTCGACGGCGTGCGGCTCGAGGAGCTCGCGCCGGACGAGTTCCGCGCGCGCGTCGGGCTCGTCACGCAGGAGACCTTCTTGTTCCGCGGGTCGATCGTCGAGAACGTCACGCTCGGCCGGCCGCCGCGCGGCGTGACCCTGGACGACGCGCTCGAGCGCGCGGGCGTTCAGCCGCTGGTGGAGAGCCTCCCGCAGGGCGCGCAGACGCTCGTGGAGTCGCGCGACTTCTCGGCCGGCGAACGGCAGCGTCTCTCGATCGCCCGCGCGCTCTACCGCGACCCGGCGCTCCTGCTGCTGGACGAAGCGACGAGCGCCCTCGACCGGCCGATCGAGGAGGCGATCCTGCGCGCGATCCTCTCGGCGCGCGCCGGGCGAGCCACCTTCCTCGTCACCCACCGGCTCACGACGGAGCTGCCGGTCGATCAGGTGGTCGTGCTCGAGCGCGGGCGGGTGGCGGCCTCAGGACGGCCGCGCGAGCTCTTCGACCGCTCGCCCCTCTTCCGCGAGCTCGTTCATGGCGGGACGAGGGGCGCGAGCGCCCCCGGTGCGGCGGGCGTCGCTCCGTGAAGCGCGTGCTGCTCGTCTCGGCGCCGCTCTCGCTGCGCGGCACGAGCCTCTACACCGTGAGCCTCGCGCGCGAGCTGAAGCTCCGCGGCCACAAGATCGCGGTGATGGGATCGGGCGGAATTCTCGAAGGCGCCCTTGAAGAACAGGACGTTCCGGTGCTCGACGCCCCGGTCCACGGCAGCTTCTGGCGCGACGCGCTCTACCTGAACGTGCTGGTCGAGCTCGCGCGCGAGTTCGATCCCGAGATCGTCCACGCGCAGAGCCACCTGCTCGCGGCGATCGGGTCGCTCGTGGCCCAGCAGCTCGACGTCGCCGACGTCGTCACGGTGCACACGCAGGTCGCGGGACGGCTGCGGCTGCCGCCGAGCTCGCGCACCCACGCGATCGCCGTGAGCGAAGACGTCCGTCAGGCGCTCGTGACGACCGGTGCATTCCCGCGCGAGCGGATCGCCGTGATCCCCAACGGCGTCCCGGCGAGCCTCTCGGCGCTGGAAGAAGAGCAGCGCCCGGCGGACGAGATCCCCGTCGTCGGGACGGTGAGCCGGCTCGCTCCCGGCCGCGGCATCGAGCACCTGCTGCACGCGGCGCGCGCGGTCCTCGACGCGAAGGCGCGCGCCCACTTCCTCGTCGTCGGCGAGGGGCCGCAGGAGCGCGAGCTGCGGCGGCTCGCGCGCAAGCTCGACCTCGTCGGCCACGTCACCTTCGCGCTGCCGCGCGCGCGCATCTCCGACCTCTTCCGGCCGATCGACGTCTACGTCTCGATCGGCGAGAGCGAGGGGCACGGCATCTTCATCCTCTCGGCGATGGCCGAGGCGCGGCCGGTGATCTGCACCGGCGTGGGCGGCGTCGTCTCGTTCGTGCGCGACGGCGAGAACGGGCTCCTGGTCCAGAAGGGCGACGTCGGCGAGCTCGCCACGCGCATCCTCGGGCTGCTCTCGGCACCGGAGGAGCGCCGCCGGCTCGGCCACGCGGCGCTGCACGCGGTGCGCGAGAGGTTCCCGCTCTCGCCGATGGTCGAGGAGACGGTGGCGACCTACGAGAAGGCGATCACGGCGGCGGTAAGCGTGGCCGCCGCGGAGTGAAAGTAGTGAAAGCTCTTCCACATCAGGGGGCTGCGCACCGGGCCGCAGCGCGGAAGGCGTCGATATATTCCCCCGCTTCCCGCCGGAGCCCCGAGTGACCTCGTCCGCGACCGCAGCGACCGATCCGCCAGCCGCGCCCGCGGCACCGCCCGCCCCGGTCGAGGCGCCGCCGCCGCCGATGACGCTCTTCGCCAAGTTCGGCCGCTTCACCGAGCGGTTCGGCCACATGATGTCGCGGATCGTCCTGACCGTGCTCTACGTGCTGCTCGTGGCGCCGGCGGCGGCTCTGCTCGCCCCGCTCGCCGATCCGCTCAAGATCCGGCGCTGGAGCGGCAGCTCGTGGCGGCGCTGGCCGCGCGACAACGACACGATCGAACGCGCGCGCAGGCAGGACTGAGATGCACGTCCTCGGGCTGAGCTTCTACTACCACGACTCCTCGGCCGCCCTCGTGAGCGACGGAAAGCTCGTCGCCGCCGCCGAGGAGGAGCGGTTCAGCCGGATCAAGCACGACTCCGGCTTCCCGCGCCTCGCCATCGACTTCTGCCTCAAGCGCGCCGGGATCACCGCGCACGACCTCGACCTCGTCGTCTTCTACGAGAAGCCGATCGTCAAGTTCGAGCGCATCCTCACCACGGCGTTCGCCACGTTCCCGCGCTCGTGGGCCGTCTTCCGCGAGTCGATGCACACCTGGCTCACGAAGAAGCTCTGGATCAAGGACCTGTTGAAGAAGCAGCTCGGCGTCGACGCGAGCAGGATCGTCTTCGCCGACCACCACATGTCGCACGCGGCCGCGAGCTACTACACGTCGCCCTACGACCACGCCGCGATCCTCACCGTCGACGGCGCGGGCGAGTGGACGACCGGCACGCTCGGCGTCGGCAAGGGCAACCGCATCAAGATCGTGAAGGAGATGCGCTTCCCCCACAGCGTCGGCCTGCTCTACAGCGCCTTCACCGCCTACTGCGGCTTCGAAGTGAACGAGGGCGAGTACAAGCTCATGGGCATGGCACCCTACGGGCAGCCGAAGTACGTCGACCGCATCAAGAAGATGATCCGGATCGGCGAGGACGGCTCGCTCTGGCACGACATGAGCCATTTCGCCTACCACCACTCCCCGCGCTCGACGATGTCGCAGCGCTTCTTCGAGGTGATGGGCGCGCCGCCGCGCGACCGCAAGCACGAGGACAAGTCGCTCGATCCCTTCTACTGCGACGTCGCCGCCAGCATCCAGAAGGTCACGGAAGAGATCCTGCTCAAGATGGTGACCTACCTCCATCACGAGACGGGACTGAAGAAGCTCTGCATCTCCGGCGGCGTCGGGCTCAACTGCGTCGCCAACCACGTCCTGCTGCGCAACGCGCCGTTCGAGGAGATCTACCTCCATCCGGCGTGCGGCGACGACGGCGGCGCCGTCGGCGCCGCGATGTGGGGCTGGCACGACCTCCTCGGCAAGGAGAAGAAGGGCCCGCCGCTCGACCACGCCTACCTCGGCAGCGAGTACGGCCCGCGCGAGATCGAGACCTTCCTGAAGCAGAACGAGATCCCGTTCGAGCTCATCGACGACGACGACCGCTTCCACACGCGCGTCGCCGAGGATCTCGCGGCGGGCAAGGTCGGCGGCTGGTTCCGCGGCCGCTTCGAGTGGGGTCCGCGCGCGCTCGGCGCGCGCTCGATCATCGCCGACCCCGGCCGCAAGGACATGAAGGAGATCGTGAACGCCAAGATCAAGTTCCGCGAGGCGTTCCGCCCCTTCGCGCCGTCGGTCATCCACGATCGCGCCGCCGACTTCTTCGACATCGAGGACCCGGACAAGCACTACCCCTATCGCTTCATGCTCTACGTCGCGCCGGTCCGCGAGAACAAGAAGCAGCACCTCGACGCGATCACGCACGTCGACGGGACGGCGCGGATCCAGACGGTCTACGAGGAGACGAACCGCGACTACTACCGGATGATCCGGCGGTTCGGCGAAGGGTCGGGCTACCCCGTCGTCCTCAACACGAGCTTCAACCTGAAGGGCGAGCCGATCGTCGAGGACCCCTCGCACGCCTTCAACACCTTCTCGCTCTCCGGCATGGACGTGCTCTACCTCGGGAACTACGTGGTGCAGAAGGAGGCGAAGAAGGCGCTGAGGCGCACCAAGTTCGCGCTCCGCCACGAGGGCGACACGGTCGTGGGGATGCTCTCGTGAGCCGCGGCGGCGTCCGCGCGCAGCAAGGCGCCGTTCTCGGACTCGCGCTGGGGTGGATCGTGACGCTCGCGCTCGCCGGCCTCGCGCTCGAGGGGGTGATGCGGCTCTGCGGCTTGCGGCCGATCGTGACAATCAACGAGCCCGACCGCGAGCTCGGCTGGGTGAAGCGCCGCGACTGCACGACGCGAAAGGTGACGAGCGAGTTCGACATCACCTTCGCCGTCAACCGGCTCGGCCTGCGCGGCGACGCCGACCTGACGCGCGAGAAGCCGGCCGGCACGCAGCGCGTGCTCTTCGTCGGCGACTCCTTCGTCCTCGGCTACGCCGTCGACCGGCGCGACCACTTCGTCGATCTCGTCGGGCAGGCGCTGACGGCGGACGGCCGCAGCATCCAGGCGCTGAACGGCGGCACCGAGGGCTACAGCAGCGACCAGGAGGTGCTCTGGCTGCAGAAGGAGGGGCTCTCCTTCGCGCCCGACGTGGTGGTCGCCTGCTTCTATCAGAACGACGTCTTCTGGAACGGACAGCGAAGCTACACCGGCCTGCCCAAGCCGCGCTTCGCGCCCGACGGCACGCTCGAGCCGCAGACCGGCGACGCGCCGCCGCCTCGCGGCTGGTTCGCGACGCACAGCGCGATCGGCGGCCTGCTCGACAATCTGGCGGCGAGCCGGCGCTACGGCGCGCAGCTCCAGTGGCGATCGGGACCGGTCGTCCTCGAGCACGACCAGGTCGTCGTCCTCAAGACTCCGCCCAACGAGCTCGCCGACTGCTGGAAGCGCACCGAGGCGTGCTTCCGCAAGCTCAAGGAGGTCTGCGACTCCGCGGGAACGAAGCTCCTCTTCGTCGCCATCCCCGCGCGCGAGGAGATCGAGCCGGGCGCGAAGGAGTCGTACGCGCAGGCGACCGGACTCGCGGCCGCGCAGATCGATCCGATCACGCCGGCCGAGAAGGCGCTCTCCACGGCGAGACGACAGAGCCTGGCGGTCCTCGATCCGCGGCCGGCGCTCGCGGCCGCGGCGAAGGAGGGGACGAAGCTCTACTTCACGAAGGACTGGCACGTGAACCCGGCCGGCTCGCGCGTGCTCGGCCGCGCGATCTACGAGAAGCTCCGCGACCCGCAGCTCCTCGGAGGCGGGACGAAGGCCGCGGGCCTCGCCGTCTTCACGACGCAGCCGTCGCGCTCCCGGCCGACCTGGCCGTTCGTCGTCGCGGCGATCTGGCTCGCGCTCTCGACGATCTACGCGATCTCGTACCGCGACGAGAGCAAGGCGGCCGCGTTCCTCAAGGTCGGAGCGATGGTCGGCTCGGTCGTCCTCATTGTCGTGGGCTTCGGCGCCCTCGTGCGACTGCTCGGCCCCGACGTCGGTCGCTGGACGGCGCTCGCGATCGTCGTCGCGGTCGTCGGCTACGTCGGCTGGAAGATGCTCCCGAAGCTCACGATCATCCGCGAGGTCTACGTCGCGTTCCTGCGGAACGGGCAGTGGTATATGATCCCGCTCCTCGTCGCGATGCTGTCGATCGGCGGCCTCCTCGTCGTGGCGAGCTCGTCGCCGTTCATCGCGCCGTTCATCTACACGCTCTTCTAGGACCGACGATTGGCGACCGACGATCGGCGTCGCGGTGTGTTGAGGGCCGCCACGGGAGAGTGAGTCGTATTGGGCTCGAATCGTCGACTCTTCCGCGGCGCCGCGATGCGATGGAGCGGGAGGCTCCTCCTCCTGCTCGCGTCGTGCGAGCTCACGCTGCGGCTCGGCAGCGCCGTGGTGCCTCGGCTCGTCGTGGACGCGAACGAGACGAGCGGTGCGATCGTCTGCATCGGCGACTCGAATACCTTCGGGATCGGCGCGCCCGAAGGACGCTCGTACCCGGACCAGCTCCGTGAGATGCTGTCGGCCGCCGGATCGGAACGGGCGGTCGTGAACCTCGGCATCGCCGGCCTGGAGTCGGGAAGGGCGGTCGACCGGCTGGCGAGCGCCCTCGAGCAGACCCCTCCCGCCTGCGTCCTCTTCCTCGCCGGCGTCAACGACTACAACAACAACGTCTTCCTGCTCCCTTTGGACACGACCGCGACCGGACGCGCGCTCGCCCGAGTCCGGTCGCTGCTCCGCCACAGCGCGACCTACCGCTTCGCCGAGACCGCCGTGAACGTGCTGCGCGGCGACTTCGAGCGCTGCGAGTTCGGCGCGGCGCCGCAGGAGGTGGCCGATCCCGATCGGGTCGAACTCGACCGTTTCGAGGTTGACTACCCGGCCGAGCGTGCTCGAGGCGCCGATTCGATCCACGCCTGGCTGGTCAAGGCGTGGGAGCTCGAGCGGCCCGATCTCGCCGGCGCGATCTGGAGCGACTTCTCGGCGCTCCCGCGCTTCGACGAGATCGTGCGGCGCTGGTGGCTCCCTCGCGAGGCCTACGAGTGGGAGCTCGCGCGGCTGCGCGGCGAGCGGCTCCCGCCGGTGCCGCCGGGCGACGACGACCTGGCGATCTCGTTCGCGCGATTCACGGAGGCGTGCGCCGCGATCGACCGTGGTGACTTCTCCGCCGCGAGGCACAGCCTCGAAGCCGCCGCGCAGGCGAACTGGGACCTGAGCTTCAGGGCCTTCGCCGCCCTGCACGAAGCCTGGATCCCGCTGCTCACGCGCGACTACGGCGGCGCCGCCGAGGCGCTCTCGCGTGGAGTCGACGAGATCGCGCGGCTCGAAACGCCGGTCGGGAAGACGTGGGGCGTCGGCGGCGCGGCGCTGGCGATCGCGCTCTCGAGCGAATCGGCGAGCCTCGAGGCCTGGAGGACGGCGCGTCACGACCTCTGGATGAAGACCCACTGGTACCGGGCGTCGCCGGCCGCACGCGAGTGGACCTGCGCCGCCGACCTCGTCGAGGCGGCCAAGCTCGGCGACGCGAGGCTGAAGGGCGACGCGCTCTGGTACCGCAAGAACTGGGTCGGCACGCCGACGACGGCGCCGCTCAAGTGGCTGACCGAGCACCCCGTCGCCACCTTCACCGAGATCCGCGAGGGGCTCCCGCTCGAGCCCCCGCGCGCCGGATTCCTCGGTCCGCGCCACCGCTTCCTGAAGCAGATGTCGGACGACGAACTCGTCCTGTCGGTCGGCCGCTCCGCCGACCGGCTCGCGGCGCTGGCGGGCGACGGCCGCTTCGAGGTCGTCGCGCTGACCTACCTCGATCCCGACGCGCAACAGCCGTCGGACGCGATGCGCGGCGTCGCGGCGAACAACGGCTGGCCGCTCGTCGACCTGCAGAAGCGCTACTCTCGGGACGAGTTGATCGTCGACGACAAGGCGCGCTACTTCGGGATCGACCGCCACCACCCCAACGAGGCGGGCTACGGCCTGGTGGCGCGCGCCGTCCTCGACGTCCTCCGCGAGCACCGGATCGTCCCATGACCGCCGCCGACCGCCGGAGACCCGCTTGAGCCGCCTCGTCCTCTATCACGGCCAGTGCCTCGACGGATTCGCGGCGGCGTGGGTCGCCTTCCAGCACTTCGGCGCTTCCGCCGAGTACCGCGCCGTCCAGTACGGCGACCCGCTGCGCCACCCGATCGACGGGCGCGACGTCCTGATCCTCGACTTCGCCTATCCGCGCGCGACGCTGCTCGACGTGCACCAGCGCGCGACGTCGCTGCTCGTGCTCGATCACCACGTCACGGCGAAAGAGGACCTGGAGGGGCTCGAGTTCGCCCGCTTCAACCTCGAGCAGGCCGGCTGCACGCTGACCTGGAGCCACTTCTTCCCCGAGCAGCGCCCGCCGTGGCTCCTCTCCTACGTCGAGGACAAGGATCTCTGGCGCTGGAAGCTGCCCGACTCCGAGGCGGTCTCCGCCGCGCTGCAGAGCCACTCGCGCTCGTTCAAGGCGTGGGACAAGATCCTGAACAAGGGGATCGAGGCGCTCGTCGCCGAGGGGCGTCCGATCCTGCGCTTCCGAAATCGGCTCGTCGAGACCGCCGCGAGCCGCGTGAAGCTGATCGACTTCGAAGGCCATCGCATCCCGGTCGTGACCTCGTGCGTGCTGCAGAGCGAGATCGGCGCGCGCCTCTCGAAGGACCATCCCTTCGTCGCCATCGTCTTCGAGCAGGAGGGCCGCCGCGTCTGGAGCCTTCGCTCGCACGAGAAGGGCGGCGTGAACGTCGCCGAGATCGCCAAGCGCCACGGCGGCGGCGGCCACGTGAATGCGGCCGGCTTCGTCGAGCACTTCGGCCCGGCCGCGACGGCGTCGGACGGAGCGCAACCGCCTCCCGCCGCGGACGACGGCGCCGAGTGAGGAAGCAATCGGGCGCGAAGACGTGATCAGGCGCGCGGCTTACCGACCGCCGCGCAGCTTCCGCCGGACCGGCTCGGGCTCGCCCTGGCGCACGGTGAGGTGGCCGTCGGCGGCGACGCGGCAAAGCTTCTGGACCTCGCCGCTGGGCCAGCGGATCTCGAGGTCGGCCTCGGTCGCCGCGCCGAGCCCGATCTCGACGTCGAGCGTCGAGGAGCCGAGGAACCCCTCGCCCGCCGTCACCAGGCGCCAGACGCGAAGCCCCGGACCGGTCGCCAGCACTCGCGCGCCGACCGCGTCGCGGCTTGAACCCCTCGCCGGGTCGCCGATCAGCCGCACGACCAGCCAGTGGTTGCCGCCCCGGCCGGCCAGGTCGTTGCGCAGCAATCTCGGCCGCGCGTGGTAGGTGCTGACCGCCAGGTCGAGATCGCCGTCGAGGTCGAAGTCGAGCAGCGCGAGACCGCGGGAGTTCACGTCGCAGAGCGTCGCGCCGCTCTCCGTCGAAGCGTCGACGAAGCGGCCGCCCTCGTTGAGCCAGAAGCAGTTGGGCTCGCGGTCGTAGGGCGTGACGTAGGTGAGGCTCGGGTTGCCGGGCACGTCGCGCGTGTAGGGGTAGATCACGTATCCGGTGAGCCCGTTCACGCAGTAGAGGTCGTCGTCGCCGTCGTTCTCGGCGTCGAAGAAGAGCGCCGCCCACGACCATCCTGTGTCCTGCGCGCGAAAGAGCTCTTCTTGAGCCGGCCGGTAGGCGGCGGCGCCCTCGCCGCTCGAGAGCAGCAGCCGGTTCCACTCGCGCGGCGCCTTCTTGCCGTGGTCGATCGTGTAGATGTTCGAGACGAAGACGTCGGGGCGGTCGTCGCCGTTCAAGTCGGCGAAGGCGACGTTCATCCCGTGGCCGTCGTCGTCGAAGCGGGCTCGCGCGCCGGCCGACTCGAAGGTCAGGCCGCCGCGGTTGAGCAGCAGCTCGTCGGGGCCGAAGTCGTTGGCGAGGAAGAGGTCGGCGTCCCCGTCGCCGTCGGCATCGGCGCTGGCGACGGCGAGGCACCAGCCCGGATCGCCCGCGCCGCTCTGCTCGGTCACGTCCTCGAAGCGCAGCCCGCCGACGTTGCGGAAGAGGCGGTTCTTCTGGCCGTTGCGCGCTCCCCGCGCCGAGGAGGGGCTGACGCCGTTCCAGTAGTCGCCGTTGTTGCCGACGTAGAGGTCGAGCAGCCCGTCGCCGTCGGCGTCGAAGGCGCAGGCCGGCTGCGCGATGTCGCCCGGACGCTGCAGTCCGCTCGCCGCCGACACGTCCTCGTAGGATCCGTCGTCGCGCCGTCGGAAGAGGCGCACCGGATCGCGCGCGTAGGTGGCGAAGACCTCGCGCCGGCCGTCGTTGTCGAGATCGACCACGAGAGCCATGCGCGCCTCGCCCGGGACCGCGAGCCCGCTCGACGCCGTGCGATCCTCGAAGGTCCCGTCGCCGCGGTTCCGCCAGAACGAGATCCCGCCGGCACCAAGAAAGAGCAGGTCGGGCCAGCCGTCGACGTCGACGTCCTCCGCCGCGACGCCGCCGTCCGCCTCGACCGGCTGGACCGCCTTCTCGCGCGCGAAGCGGTCGTACCAGGCCGTGCCGCGATGGCGGAACGTGATCCCGGACGCTTCCTGCAGGTCGGCGAAGAACGTCGCTCTTGCGACGGCAGGCGTCGCCGGTTCGGGCCGCTGCGTCCGCCGCGTCGCGACGAGCTCGGCCGCCCGCCGGAAGTGGGCGGCCGAGACGAACGGGGCGAACTGCTTGCGCGCGAGCTCGCCGGCCATGCGGTGGACGAGGATGCCGTGGCGCGCGAGCGTGGCGGCCGCGGCGCGGAGCGCCGCCTCCGCGAGTTCCCGACGCAATTCGGCCTCGAGCTCGGCCTCGCCGGCCGCCGTCTTGAGCGCGCCAAAGCCTTTGAGCGTCGTCTCGTAGGCCGCAAGGTCGGCCGAGTAGATCCAGACCCTCTCCGCCGGCGCGAGCGCCGGAAAGAAGGTCGCGCTGCCGTCGGCGTCGATCTCGCACGGCAGGAGTTCCGCCGAGGCGGAGACGACATGGTCGGGCAGGATCGCGCTCGCGCCCGCCGCCGCCGCCAGCTCCTGCGACTTCCTCAGCAGCTCGCCCGCGAATCGGGCGGCGACCTCGTCGGCCGCGGCGCGCGCCTGCTGCGCCGACGTCGCGTTGAGCGGGAAGGCCCAGCAGGCGAAGAAGCACTGCGCGCAGCGGTTGTAGACGACGTAGGGCAGGTAGCGCTCGCCCGACTGCACCTCGAGCTCGGCGACGATCTCGGCGCAGCGCGCCGCGAGCCGGCGCGCCGGCGTCGCATCCTGCGCGCGCGCCGGCGACGCGATCAGGGCCGCGAGAACGACCGCGAGCCCGGCGTCCCGGCGCACGTCGGCCTCAGTTGCCGCTGCCGAAGAGCACCGACGGGTTGATCAGCTCCGGCTGCTGCTGCTGCGCCCACTCCTGCTGCTGCAGCAGGAGCGCGTTCATCTGCATCCACTGCTGGACCGCCGCCTGCTGCTGCTGCTGCAGCCCGCTCTGCCGGGCGAGGGCGGAGAGGAGGACGTAGGCCGCGAGCGCCGACTCCTGGTCCCCCGACTGCATCGTCTGGACGAGGTCGTTCGAGACGGTCTGCGCGCCCATGCCTGAGTTCATGAGCTCCGCGAAGGCGGCGCGGCGCGCCGCCTCGTTCTGGTTCGAGTCGCGCAGCGTCCGGACCAGATCCATCATGCTCGACGAGCCGGGCGCGCCCGATCCACTCCCGCTCCCGCCCCCACTCCCGCCCTTGTGTCCGCCGAAGAAGAGCGGCGTGGCGAAGAGCCCGCAGCCGACGAGGAAGACGAAGAGCGACGCGCGCGGCAGGACGAACTCGAACTTGAAGAGCTTGATGCTGCTCGCCGCGGCCTTGTCGGCGGGCACCGCCTCGCCGCCCTTGCGGAAGACCTGATAGAGCCCGACCAGCGCCAGCACGCCGCCGAACGCCATCACGAGGATCTCGGGCCCGCTCATCTCGCCGAACATCGCGCTTCCTCCCGCAGAGGCGGCCGCGAAGCCGATCGGGCCGCGGACCGGCATCGTAAGCGGCGCTGCCCGCGCTCCGTCACGTGCTCCGTCACGCGCGTCGGGACGACTGCTTCATCGGCCCGCGGCGAGCAGCTCGCCGAGCCGCCGATCGGTGGCGGCGAGCCGCGCCGAGAAGTCCTCGAAGCCGCGGCCCGCGCCGGGATTCCAGAGCCGCTCGGCGAGCGCCGCGGCGCGCTGGCGCAGGCTCGGAAGCTCGATCAACTCCGGCTGCTCCCACGAGCAGAGCTGACCGCCCTTCACGAGCGCCGCCGACGCCGCGGTCCTCTCGACGACGAGCCCGCGATACGCCGGGAAGCCTTCGAGGAAGTGCTTCCAGCGGAAGCGGTCCCACGCGTAGATCTCCTGCGTCGGCCAGTGCCGGTCGTTCACGACGTAGAGCGGCTCCCAGCTCGCGTTGATCACGCCGTAGCCGTCGCGCACCAGGCAGTCGGGTGCGTGGTAGGCCGCCTCGTAGACCATCACCGTCACGTCGCGCGGCAGCGCGGGCCGGCTGTCGTGGCCGAAGCCTTCCCACACGAGGGTCCTGCGCCCGCGCCGTTTCACGAACTCGTTCATGCGGCCGAGGAAGGCGCAGTAGAGCGAGTGAGCATCGGCGACCTTCTCGCGCGCGCAGGCGGCGCGGAAGTCGGGGTTCTCCATCACGTGGGCGAGGTCACACTCGTCGCCGCCGAGGTGGAACCAGGGCGTGGCCGGAAAGAGCTCGAGCGCCTCGTCGACGAGCTTCTCCATCGCCGCGACGACCTTGGCGCTGGCGAAGTTGATCGTCGCGTGGTGCTTCTCGCTGGCGCGGAAGAGCTCGGGCATCGCGGCGATCGCCGCGCCGCAGTGGCCCGGCATGTCGATCTCGGGAACGATCGTCACGCCGCGCGCCTGCGAGAAGGCCTCGAGCCGCCGCAGCTCGTCGATCGAGTAGCTGCGCCCCGGCGTCGGGAGCTTCGGGAAGGCCGTCGACGGGAAGGTGAAGGCCTGGTCGTCGGTGAGGTGGAGCTGGAGGAAGGCGATCTTGTAGAGCCGGCAGAGCTCGACGATCTGCTCGAGCGTCGCGAGGGAATGGGGCTGGCGCGCGACGTCGAGGAGCAGCCCGCGGTACTCGCACTCCGGCTCGTCGCGGATCGAGAGCCGCGGGACGGCGAGCACGTCGCCTTCCCCCCGCCGCACGAGCTGCAGCAGCGTCGCGGCGGCGAGCGCGACCTGGCGCGGGCCGGCCGCGCCGACGGCGACGTGGCGCGCCGCGTCGAGGCGCATCGCCTCGCCGGCGAGCGACGGATCGATCTCGAGCACGACGTCGCCGTCGCCGCCGCGGCGGTCGCTCGCCTGGAACGGGCGCCCCAGCCGCGCGAGCTCGCCGGCGAGCGCCTCGGCCGCCGGCTTCAACGACGGCCTCGTGGCGACCACGAGACCGGAGAGGGCGAGCTCGCCCTCCCCGTGCCAGAGCTGCTTCGGCCATGGAATCAGCGGCAGCTCGGGCGGCCGGAGCTCGGAGGCAGGCGGGCTCGCGCCCGTCGCCGAATCGAGCGCCCGCTCGAGCTCCCGCGCGATCAGCTCGTTCCCGTCCGCGGTCATGTGCACCCGATCGTAGGTGAGCAGCCCGCTCTCCCTGCCTTCGGGATTGCGGGCCGCGAGCGCCGAGAAGAAGGCGCCGCGCAGGTCGCACGGCGTCGCGCCGAGCTCCTCGGCGACGGCGAGCGCGATCTGCGCGTACTCGTCGAGCTTCGGATCGAACTCGTTCCGGCCGCGCGGCTTCTCGCCGATCACGGTCGGCGTGGCGACGACCACGGCGCAGCCTGCCGCCTGCGCCGCCCTCACCAGGTCGACGAGCGCGGCGCGATAGACGTCCGGCGCGTTGCCCTTCTCGCCGTGCCAGACGTCGTTGATGCCGATGAAGATCACCGCGACGGCGGCGCGGTCCTCCTTCACGACCTGCGCGAGCGGCTTCTGGGTACAGCCGTAGAGGTTCTCGCAGCCGTCGCGCAGGTCGGTCGACTTGCCGCCGTTGATGCCGCGCGTCAGGAGCTCGAAGCGCCGGCCGGACCGGTCGGGCCGATCGGGCCGATCGGAATCGTTCGCCGCGAGCTTCGCCGCCAGCAGGTCGACGTAGCCGCCCTGCCAGGTGATGGAGTCGCCGAAGAAGGAGATCGTCGTGACGGCGGGATCGGGGACGGGCACGGGATCGTGGACGGGCTCGGGAACGGGTGCGGCCGCCGGCGAAGCCCCCGGATTCGGCGGACCGAGCGCCTCGATCGCAGTGCGCGCGAGCGCGACGCGGTCGATCTCGAGGAGCTGCGGGCTCCCTTTGCTCAGGTAGAGCCAGCCGATGCCGGGCTGGCGGAGCTCGGCGTCGCGCACGAGCGGCGCGGCCGTCACGGCGCCCTTCTCGTCGAGAAGCGACCTTCCGTCCCCGCGCGCGGCCCATGCACTCCAGAGGTGCCGGTCGAAGTCGTAGCGCGCGAGGAAGGTCTGGAGCTCGGTGCAGGCGATGCCGGATCGAACGATCCCGCGGCTCGAGGTCCAGAGCCCTTCGGTCGAACCGTAGGCCGAGTTGAAGCCCAGCTCGCTGAACTGGCCGCTCGCCGACTCCGACGGCGCGACGGTCGCGTAGCCGACGATCGGCGCCTTCACGCGCAGCGTGACCGCGTACCAGACGATTCCGCTGTCGACGAAGGCGGCGAGCTCGCGGTGGTCGTTCCCGCCGGTCGTGAGCAGAACGCCTTCCTTCTCGACCGCGCCGGCGATCGCCCACTCGCCGAGCCCCGGTCGCTTGAAGCCGGAGCGGGCCACGCCGTCGAACTCGTCGTGCGCGATGATCTGTGCCGACGCGCGCCCAGCAAACCCGATCAGCGCGGCCGCGAGCGCGAGGAGCCGCGTGGTTCGACGGATCATGGCGGGCCGTCATACCCCGCTACGATCGCGTGCCGACATGACCAACGACCCACCGAACGCCTTGCGCCTCGCTGGCAGGAGCTACGTCGTCACCGGCGGCGGCAGCGGGATCGGCCGATCGATCTCGCGCCGGATCGCGCGAGAAGGCGCGAGCGTGATCGTCGTCGGACGACGCGACGCTCCGCTGCGCGCCGTCGCCGCGGAGATCGAGGCGGAGCGTGGGCGGGCGGGCGCCGTCGCGGGCGACGTCGGCGACGAGCTCGTCGCCGCGCGCGCCTGCGCGGCGGCCGAGGCGCTGTTCGGCCGACTCGACGGCGTGGTCCACTGCGCCGGTGGGGTCGTGCGCGGAGTACCGCTCGAGTCGACGACCCGCGAGCAATGGGACGCGACCTTCGACGCTCACGTCCGCGCGCTCCAGTGGCTCGTGCGCGCGGCGGCGCCGGCGATGCGGCGGCGCGGCGGCGGGAGCATCGTCGCCGTCGCGTCGAACCTCGCCTTCGTGACGATTGCGGGACTGGCCGCGTACGTCGCGGCGAAGGGCGCCGTCGTCAGCCTCGTTCGCGCGCTCGCGGTCGAGCTCGGGCCCGACCGGATCCGGGCGAACGCGCTCTGTCCGGGGCTCGTCGACACGCCGATGACGAGCGGCGCGCCGTCGTTCGCCGCGAACCGCGACCGCTACGCCGCGCGCGCGCCGCTGCGCCGGATCGGGCAGCCGGAGGACGTCGCCGGCGCTGCGGCCTTCCTGCTCTCCGACGACGCCGCGTGGCTGACGGGACAGGCGCTCGTCGTCGACGGCGGCTACGCCATCGCGTGAACGCGCGCGCCGCGCGAACGAGGCGCGGGCGCGACCGGCTCGAACGCGCGCGGCGCGCCGACGAGTAGGCGCTCGACCATCGCGAGGAGCAGATCGCGGTGGCAACGCCGCGGATCGGCGCAGGTGCAGACGAGCGTGACGTCGCGCGCGTTCGACCGCTCGACGAGCTCGCGCAGGAGCGGCGCGCGCGACCACAGCTCCGCGACGTAGAGGCCGGCGTACTCGCGCCCCGTGATCCAGCGGCGATAGAGCGCGAAGTCGAGCTTCACGCTCGGCGCGAGGCTCCGCTCCCATCGGTCGAGGCGCACGAGGACGCGAGGACGAACGCGGCTTACGAGAATGCGCTCGCTGCTGTCGGGATCGACGAGATCGCGCAGGGACTTGGCGCGCAGATGCATCTCTTCCCCGAGGACCGGTCCATTGCGACCGGCCTTTCGCGCCCTCCCCGCGCGGAGAACGTTAAGCAATACCGTCGGCACTGCTACGGAACGAAACACGGACGCGATCGATCGCGAAGCTGGCGACGTCTCGCGGATCCGCGTCGATCACTCCCACTGCGGCAGGAGCTTGAGCGCCGGATCGGGCGCGACGACCTTCGTCGCTCCGATCGACGAGAGGCGGTACTTCCGGTCGATCGCCCTCGATCGCTCGCCCGTCGTCTCGACGAGATGGAGCTCGAACTCTTCGATGAACGCGGGGAACGCAGGCGACGCAGCCGACGTCGGCGACTCCGGCGACGCTGGCGCGGCGACGACGTGGAGGCGGCCGCTCCAGACCGGTTTCGAGGCGGGCGGCGGCGCGGAGGTGGCGGGCTCGGCCGGCGTGCCGCCGGTGCCACGGTCGGACGGCGTCGCCGACTTTGCCTTCTTCGAACCGCCTTGCGCCAGGTCGCCCGCTCCGTCGGCGGTCAGCTCCGCTTCGAACACGATCTTGCCGTCCCTCTCCTGCTTGGCCGTCTCCGCGAGCTTCGATCCGAGGTCGGCGAGCAGACGATGCGGGAGCGCGATCAGTTCGACCTCGGCGACCATGCGCTCCATCGCGCGCGGTGATGCGCCTCGCGCCGGCGGCTCGACCGGCGACCACTCGTCGTTGCGCCCCAGCGCGACGTACTTCTCCTTGCGCCGATAGAACTCCGCGTGCCCCTTCATGAAGTGAACGGGCTGCCGGCGCTGGAACTCGACGGTCCATGCGTCGCGGCGCGATCCGCCGCGTGAGTGCGTCGCGGGCGGCGGCACCTCGCTCGCCGGAGCGTCCGCGGGGTTCGCCACCTCGAGGAAGTAGAGGAAGGTGTAGCTCTCCGCTTCCTCGACCCTCTTTCCGAGCGCCGCGAGCTCGTCCTTCGCCTTTTCGTCCGCTTTCGCGTCGCCGACCACGACCGCGAGCACGATCGGCAGGATCGACGAGAGCATGACGGCGCCCCTTCGGACGAACGCGGAGTGCGGCCGATCGGGCCGCTCAGGCGAGCCCCTGGTATAGCACGCAGCCGATCAGCTCCGCGGCGAAGGCGAGCTCGGCGACGAGCCGGAACCGGCCGGGCCGTTTGCCGTAGCGCTGGAGCGCCCAGCGATGCCACGCGACGAGCGCCGGAACGAAGGTGACCGGCACGACGACGAAGCTCGCGGCCCATCCTCGCAGGAACGCCGAGTCGGCACCCAGCAGCGGCCGCACTCCCGCGAGCAGCGCGAGCCCGATCAGCAGCGAGAGCAGTCCGCCGCCCTGCAGGACCGCGTAGAGGACGAACGTCGACACGGCGTCGGGAGCCTCTTGGTGCCGGAGACAGGACTTGAACCTGCACTCCCTTGCGGGAACTAGGCCCTCAACCTAGCGCGTCTGCCAATTCCGCCACTCCGGCAGGAGGCGCGAAAGGGCGGGGAGTGTACGGCGGCGCGCAGTGAATGCAAAGTGCGCCAGCGCGTGCGTCGCACGCGGCAAAACCACGGAGAGGGGCGTGCACGAGGCGGAGGGACGGCGCGCGGGACGGCTCTGCGTCGCGCTGCTCGTGATGGTCGCGACCGTCGTCTCGGGCCGCTTCCTGCTCCACGCCACCGACCTTCATCTGCCGGCCTGCTCCGAGCCGTGGGACGCGGCCATCTACCCTTGGAACTTCTTCTGGCTCAAGGCCTCGTTCGGCGCCGACGACGGCTCGCTCCTCTTCACGAAGCGCCTCTTCTGGCCGGAGGGCGAAGGGCTCGGCCTCTACACGCCGACCTGGGTCTACGACGTCATGGCGCTGCCATTCCAATGGCTCGGCGACGCGCCCGGCTCGCGCCACGTCGCGGTCGCGGCGCTGCTCTGGGGTTCGAGCGTCGCCACGGCGCTCCTCTCCTTCCTCCTGGCTCGCGGCGTCGGCCTGCGCCGGCCGAGCGCCCTGCTCGTCGCGCTGCTGGCGACCGTCGCGAGCGGCCGGCTCATGAACGCCTCGCGGCTGAACCTCTTCTGCACCGAGTTCCTGCTGCTCGATCTGCTCGCGGGGCTCCACCTGTGGAAGCGCGGCGGCCTGGGGCGCGGCGCCGCCTTCGGGTTCGCCGCGAGCCTCCTGCTGCTCCAGAGCCAGCCGCTCTTCTTCCAGGCGGCGGTCGTGACCGGGCTGCTGATCGCCGCGGCGCTGGTGCGCGCGGGCTCGCGGCGGCGGCTTCTCGAGCTCTGGCGGCCGCTCGCGGCCGGCGGCGCGCTCTTCCTGCTGCTCACCGGCCCGTTCCTGTGGGAGATGGCGCGCGAGCTGCCCGACTCACCGGCCTTCGAGCAATCGATGGGGCTGTGGGAGCTCGGCTCGCTCGACCCGTCGGAGCTCGTCGTGCCGAGCTCCGCCGACCGGTTCGCTTCCGCGTACGCCCCGCTCGTCACGGCGCGCGCGCCCTGTTTCTTCGAGCAGGGCGGACTGGACGGAACCGTGAGCCACTTCCTCGGGATCGGCTGGATCGCGCTGCTCGTGATCGCAGCCGCCGCGCGCGGCGAGCGGGCCGGTCGGCGAGCGCTGCTGCTCGGCCTCGCGCTCCTCGCGCTCGCGGTCGGACCGGTGCTCCACTGGCGCGGAGCGCCGCTCGCGCCCATGCCCTACGCGCTCCTCTCGTTCGTGCCGGCGCTCGCGCTCGAGAAGTCGCCCGAGCGGCTCGTCTGGCTGGTCGAGCTCGCCTTCGCGCTCGCGGCGGCTCGCGGCTTCGAGCGGCTCGCCTTCGCGGCCGACGGAACGTGGCGGCGGATCGGCGGCGCGGTCGCCGCGGCGCTCGCGCTGCTCGCGCTGCTCGAGCAGGGCGAGACGTTGCCGCTGCGGTCGATCGAGCCGCGCGTGCGCCTCCCCGACGAGACCGCGGCGATGGCGCGCGAGCCCGGCTCCTTCGCGGTGCTCGACCTGCCCTACGACTCGCGGCCGCCGCACGGCGAGATGGCGCACGTGGTGAACGCGCTGGCGATGGCGTTCGGCGCCGCGCACGAGCGGCCGATCTTCTTCGGCCTCTATCCACGCGCCGCGCGGCGCGGCGAGGCGGCGCTCGCGGCGCGGCCGCTCTTCGCGGCGATCCACCGGATCGAGGCCTCCTGCCGCGCCGGAACGCCGCCGCCCGATTTCGCCGACGCCGAGCTCGAGGCGATGAAGCGCGACCTCGCCGACCTCTCGATCGGCGCCGTGCAGCTCCACGACGTCACCTTCGTTCCCGAGCGTCCGCCCGGCTCGGGAGAGCGCGGCCGCCTGCTCGACCTCCTCCGTCGCCTGGGGCCTCGCAGCGTGCGGCGGCTCGAACCGGGAAACGGTTACTCGGTGACGCTCTTCCGCTTCTGAGGCGGCCTCGGCGCGACCGATCAACTCCCGCGACCCTGCCGCCCCCCCATCGAACGGGGGCGGCAGACCGGGAGACCTGGCGATGGCGCACCGATCGATCGTTGGGCGCGGCGGGTTGGCCGCGCTCGTCCTGTGCGGAGCGTTGGGCGGCTGCAGCGAGGCCGACTCGCGCGGCGGGCGTGCGGCGCGGAGCTCGCCGTCGAATCGGGCCGACGCCACGCTCGCGCCCTCGCGCTCGCAACCGGCGCCTTCGAAGCCTGCGACCGCACGCGACGACGAACGGCCGGCGATCGCGCCCGCCGAGCTCCCGCCGGCCGCCGCGCGCGGCCCGCTGCTCGGCCGGCTCCCCAAGTCGACGCTCTTCGCGCTGCGGCTGCCCCACGTCGAGAAACTCGAGGAGGCGTGGAGGCGCACGCCGCTCCAGAAGCTGATGGAGATGCCTGAGCTCGCCGAGCAGCGCGCGAAGGCGATGGCCGGCGTCGACCACGCGCTCGCCGAGCTCGACAAGCAGTTCGCCGACTTCGCGGCGCTGAAGGAGAAGTTCCTCGCGCTCGGCGGCGAGGTGGTCGTGGCGCTCCTCTCGATCGACGGGCGCGCCCTCATGGCGCGCTCCGGAGACTTCGAGGAGTGCCCGTTCACGGCCGCCGTGCTGTTCGACGCCGGCGACCACGCCGAGCACGCCGACGTCCTGCTGCAGCGTCTCTTCGCGGTCGCGGAGCGCGAGAAGGAGCGAGGGGCGACGCTCACGCTCCTCTCCTCCGCCAAGGACTCCTGGCACCGGCGGTTGATCGTCGACGGAAGCTGCATCGACCTGCTGCGCGAGGGCAGCCAGTTCTGGGTGCACGCCGGGCCGCAGAGCGGCGCGTCGGACGCGCCGCCGCTCGCGCCGCGCGCGGTCGAGGACTCCTTCGCGGCCGCCGACATCGTCCGCGCGACGCCCGATCTCGCTCGGGAGGGCTCGCTGCCGTTCGCCGAGTTCTTCCTGAACCTCCAGCCGATCTGGTCGGTCGCCGAGGTCCTCGCCCCGCCCGACGTGCGCGACATCCTGACCGGCAGCGGCGCGACGTCGATCTCGGGCATCTCCGTCTCGGCGGCGCTCGGCCGGAGCGGGATCGACGAGGAGGTGCTGATCCTCGCGCCGACCGGCAAGGACCTGCTCACGCGACTGCTCACCGGACGGCCGATGGATTCGAGGCTCGCGGCCTACGTGCCGCCCGAGGCGAAGACGGCCAGCCTCTCGACGTTCGACTTCGTCGCGCTCTTCGACGGCGTGTCGAAGCTCCTCCCCGTTCAGAAGCGGCGCGAACTCGACCAGTCGATCGAGGGGATGAAGGGTGACGGCTTCGACCTGCGCGGCGACCTGCTCGGCAACGTCGGCCCGACCTTCGGCTACGCCGCCGACGGCGACTTCACCCAGTTCCTCGCTCCGAGGGCCGCACTGGGGGGGGCGCTCGACTTCACGCTCCTCGTCGAGCTCCAGGACGCGCCGCGCTTCAAGCGGATGATCGACCGCTTCCTGCGGTCGTCCGGGATGCTCGCGCACGTGCGCACCGGGATGGTGCAGGGCGTGCCGACCGCGAGCCTCGAGGCGATCCCGCTGCCCGGCCCCGACGGCCAGGTGATCGCTCTCGTCGAGCCGAGCTGGCACGTCGGCGACCACGCCTTCGTCTTCAGCACCTCTTCGGCGGCCTTCGAGCGCTCGCTCGGCGCGGCGCGAAACGCCGGGAACCGCGGCCCCGACGGGATGCACGACGCGCTCGAGAAGCACGGCCCCTTCGCCTTCTCGATCAGCACGACCGCCCCGTTCGGAGAGCTGCCGGGCGCGACCTCCATCGGCAAGCGCACGGGGCTCGGCCTCGAGCTCTCCTGCCGCGAGGGGCCCGGCACGACGAGCACCTTCGTCCTGGCGGCGGGAACGGGCGTGCTCGCCGCGGTCGCGATCCCCTCGATGCTGAACTCACGGGTCGCGGCCAACGAGAACCTGGCCGTGGCGACGCTGCGCAACATCTCGTCGGCGGAGGCTCAGTTCCAGGCGACGGCGGCGCTCGACCAGGATGGCGACGGCCGCGGCGAGTACGGGACGCTCGCGGAACTCACCGGCAGCTCGCCGCTCGCGGGCAGCAACAGCGTCCTCGAACCGCCCGTGCTCTCGGCGTCGCTCATCCCCGAGGCCAGCGGCTGCAGCACCAAGGCGGGCTACGTCTTCCGGATCGACGTCCCGCGACGCGGGGTCGGCGGCGTCGACCTGGCCGAGAAGCGGTTCGTCGCCTACGCCTGGCCGGTCTCGCAAGGCGCGACCGGCGGGAAGGTCTACGTGATCGACGCCGACGGCAAGCTCTTCTTCAGCGACAATCGCGGCGCGACGCAGAACTACTTCGGGACGGAGCACGGTCCCGCGGCCGACGCTGCCGACCTGCGCGACGACGCCGATCGGGTGACCGGAGTGACGGCCGTCCGCCGCGGCCGCGACGGAGGGATCTGGCTCGAGCACGAGTGAGGCGCGGCGCGCGGGGGGACTAGCTCCGGTTGGCCGCGGCGTCGCTCGGCGATTCCTACTGCCCGAGCGCGTCCGTCGCGAAGTTCGCCGCCGTCGCCAGACGAACCCGGAAGCCGAGGTCGCGATCGCCGACCTGGAGCGTCGCGGCGAGCCAGCGCACGACGCCCATGACGTCGAGGTTGGCGCGCAGCTCGTCGGTCTTCTGCGGCAGCGTCACGTCCTTCCACTTCGTCTCGAGCGTCTCGATCTCGCGGTCGACCTCGGCCTCGATGAGCTTGCGGACGGCGGCGTCGATCGGCTTGCCGCGCAGCTCGGGGTGGCGGGTCTCCACGACGTTCTGCTCGACGCCGTGACGGATCTCGGTCCAGTCGGGACGCGTCAGCTCCTCGGCCCAGACCACGCAGAGGTCGGTGAGCACCTTCTTCAGGTTGGGCGACGAGATGAAGGCGAAGCCCTGCCCGAAGCCGCTGACCGCCTCCTGCGCCTGCTTGAACGCGAGCTCCGATTGCAGCCCGGCGACGAGGCCGCGGTCGCACTTCACCTTCTGCTGGACGATCTCCTCGAGGAAGGCGCCGGTGGTCGTGACGACGACGCAGGGACGCTTCTCGAGCTCGAGGAGGCCGATCGAGACGGTCGGAAAGTCGGGGTCGATCAGCTTGATCTCGCGGAACTCGATTCCCTGCTCCTTGAACGACCAGCGGAAGACGTTGCCGACCGCGTCCTGCCGTGCGGAGACGGTGTTCACGAGCTGCTGGACGAACTGCGAGGCGCGCTCCTGGTCCGCGACCGGGAAGACGAGCGCGACGCGCGGCCCCCAGTGCGGGTCGGGGAAGAGCATCAGCCCCTTCTCGGTGTCGGGCACCTCGTAGGCCTCGTCCGGCTCGAGCGCGAAGGCGAACTCGCCGACGAGGAGGTCGGCGAAGCCGTCCAGCAGCTCGACGGTGCTCTTCGCCTGGAAGCGCGGGTCGCGGCTCTTCAGGTTGACGACGACGTCGTTGATGAGCTGGCGGACGGCCGGCTCCTGCAGGCTCTCGACTCGCCGGAAGAACTCCTTCACGTCGAGCCGCACCGCGCCGCAGATCGCCACCTTGGCGGGAAAGACCCTGCCGCAGAAGCGCTGGAGCTCCGTCAGCTCGCCCGACCGCCCGTCGAGGAGCCCGCCCGCCATCGGCTGGAGCGCCGCGCGGTCGGCGGGAATCGTCGCCGCGAGCTCCATCTGGCTGCCGAGCGCGAGGCGCCCGACCGCCTGGCCGAAGCGCGCCGGATCGAGGAGCTCGCGCAGGAACTTCAGCACGACCGGATCCTGGTTCGTCGGCGCGGGCCACGCGATCCCGCGGCGGAGGCAGGCGTCTCCCACGTCGACGACGAAGTCGATCGGCCTCCCGACGATCGACGGCTGCAGGATCGCAGCCCGGTATTGCGGGGACTTGTCGAGCGCCGTGGCGGCGCCCTCGGCCGACCCGGTGCGGTCGAGCTCGACGATCGCGCGCACGAGGTCGAAGTCGTCGCCGCAGATCAGCGCGTCGTCCGAGCGGGCGACGTGCAATCGGACGCGTTGCCCCTGCGCCTGGACCGTGACGCTCTTCACCCCCTCCTTCTCGGCGTAGTCGGCGATCGCGTCGCGGAGCGTCCCGCGCACGAACCCGAACCGCAGCGCCTCGGCGAAGAGCTTGGCCCGGAACGATCCGCGCGCGACGACGGCACTGGCGAGCGAGCCGTCCTTCCTGAATCGTCCGAGCAGCAGCACCTCGCGGCCCGCGAGGTCGTCCATGACGTCGAGCGGCTCAAGCTGCGCGGGGAGCTTCTCGAGCTCGGCGAAGGCGGCCGCGACGCCGAGTCTCGACTCGAGCCCCTGGTAGACGCGCGTCTGCGTCAGCGCCTCCCACTCGTTCTTGATGCGCAGCGACTGGAAGAAGCGCGGCATCGGGAAGGGATTGAAGTCGGCGGCGAGCCCCTTGCGCCGCACCATCAGGTCGACGTCCTTGGGAACGAGCGAGTCGAGCGCGGCGCGCGGCCCGCCGAACGGATCGAAGAAGACCGAGCGGAAGGCGACGTAGGCGATCACGACCGTGAAGAGCGCCAGGATCGCGACGATCTTCAGGAAGCGCTTCATGGGCCCGCCTTGTGAGACGAAACCGCGCAGGCTACATTCCGGCGCCCTTTTTCCGGTCGCGCCGAGCGGCGTCGCTCGCGGCCTTCCTGGTGCCTTCGTGGATGTCGCGAAACGCCTTTCCGAGCTCGCACCGTCGGCGCCGCTCGCCCTGATGCAGAAGGCCGCGGCGCTGCGCGAGCAGGGGCGGGACGTCATCAGCCTCGGCGCCGGCGAGCCCGACTTCGAGACGCCCGAGCCGGCGCGCCGCGCCGCTCACGCGGCGATCGACGGCGGGAAGACGCACTACACCCCCTGCCCGGGCGAGAAGAGCCTGCGCCAGGCGCTCGTCCGCAAGCTCGAGCGCGAGAACGGCCTGCGCTACTCCTTCGACGAGGTGCTCGTCAGCAACGGCGCGAAGCAGTCGCTCTTCAACGCCTTCGCGGCGCTGCTCGATCCCGGTGACGTCGTCCTGATCCCGACTCCCTACTGGGTCACCTACCCGGAGGCGGCGCGGCTGGTCGGCGCGCGGCCGAGGCTGCTGCCGACGCGGCCGGAGCAGGGGTTCAAGATCGTTCCCGGCGAGCTCGACCGCGCGCTCAAGAACGTCCGGCTCTTCGTCTTCAACTCGCCCTGCAACCCGACCGGCGCCGTCCACGACGAGTCGGAACTGCGCGCGCTCGGCGAGGTGCTCGAGCGCCACGACTGCTGGATCGTCACCGACGAGATCTACGAGAAGCTGGTCTTCGACGGCGCGAGCCATCGCTCGCTGCCGGCCGTCTGCCCTCGGCTGCGCGACCGCACGATCGTGGTGAACGGCTTCTCGAAGGCCTACGCGATGACCGGCTGGCGGCTCGGCTACGCGGCTGGGCCGCGCGCGGCGATCGACGCGATGGAGCTCGTCCAGAGCCACACGACGAGCAACGCCTGCTCGATCTCGCAGCACGCGGCGCTCGGCGCGCTGTCGAGCGACGGCCGCGAGGTCGCCGCCATGGTCGCCGCCTTCGCGCGCCGGCGCCGCCTCGTCCTCGACGCGCTGCAACAAGTGCCGGGGCTCCGGCTCGTTCCGCCGCAGGGCGCCTTCTACGTCTTCCCCGACGTCTCACCGTGGCTCGACGGCGCGGCGAGCGGGACGGCAGCGCTCTGCGAGCGGATCCTCGACGAGACGGGCGTCGCGCTCGTCGCGGGCGAGGCGTTCGGCGATCCGCGCTGCATCAGGTTCTCCTACGCGACCTCCGACTCGCAGCTCGTCGAGGCGCTCGCTCGGCTGAAGAAGTTCTTTGCCGGCGTCGTTCCGGCCGGAGGCAGACGATGATCTCACGCGAGATGAAGAGCGCCTTCCTGGTCACGATCCCGCTCACGATCACGCTCGTCGCCGCCGCCGTCGTCGTCGCCGGCGGCCGCGCCGAGCAGACCGATCCGCGCGTCTACCAGCAGGCCGACCTGATCGCCAAGGTGCTCACGCGGATCGAGAACGACTTCGTCGAGCGGTTCGACGACGACAAGAGCTGGGAGGTCGTCTACGGCGGCCTCAAATCGATGACGCGCAAGCTCGACCCATACTCGGTCTTCCTGAATCCCGACGAGAGCAGGTCGTTCGCGGAGGAGACGCACAAGAACTACGTCGGCGTCGGATTCGCCGCCAACCGCGACGCTCCTCCGATCACGATCGACTACCTCTTCCCCGGCTCGCCCGCCGAGAAGGCCGAGCTGGTTCCGGGCGACCGCGTCCTCTCGGTCGACGGCACGTCGATCGAGGCGATGGAGGCCGACCGCGCCATCGAGCTGATCAAGGGGCGCGAGGGCTCGAAGGTGAAGCTCGCCGTCCGCCGCGCCGCCTCGGGCCGGACCGAGGAGATCGAGCTCGAGCGGGCGCGCATCGACCAGGTATCGGTCCTCGACGCCCACCTGATCGACGAGCAGCAGAAGGTCGCCTACGTCTACGTGGACGGCTTCGGCGACTCGACGGTCACCGAGTTCGACCGGGCGATGGAGCCGCTCGTCGCGCAGGGCGCCACGGCGCTCGTGCTCGACCTGCGGTTCAACAACGGCGGGCTCCTCGACGTGGCGACCCTCTTCGCCAACCGCTTCCTGCGCGAGGGGGCGATCGTCGGCATCCGCTACCGCGAGCCGAAGGAGAGCGTCACCAAGCGGGCCGACCCGGCCGAGTGCCGCCACCCCGACCTGCCGGTCGTCGTGCTGGTGAACGGCGAGACCGCCTCGGCGGCGGAGATCGTGGCCGGCGCGCTGCAGGACCAGAAGCGCGCCCTCCTCGTCGGCCAGCGCAGCTACGGCAAGGGGCGGGTGCAGTCGATCTGGAAGATCCCGGTCGAGGTGGCGGGCGGCGAGGAGAGCGAGCGCACCGTCATGCTCAAGCTGACGACGGCCGAGTACCTGACGCCATCGGGCCGCCTGATCGAGAAGCACGTCGGCCACAACGACAAGCAGAACGCGCTCGGCGGGCTCGAGCCCGACGTGACCGTCTCGATCGACGACGCGCGCGCCAAGGAGCTCAAGCGGCGCTTCGACCTCGTGCACGTCCCGCAACGCTGGCGCGAGCAGCACCTCGCGGCGCACCGGTTCACCCTTCCGCCGCTCAAGGACCGCGAGCTCGACGCCGCGCTCGCGGTCCTGCGCGGCGAGACGCCGGCGCAGGACTTCTGAGCCGGCATGGCAGGGAGCGACGGACGTTGAGCGGAGCTCTCGGCGACAGGCTCGTGCTCGGGATCGAGAGCTCGTGCGACGAGACGGCGGCCGCGCTGCTCTCGGCCGACGGCGCGCTGCTCGCCGCGACCGTCCGCTCGCAGGTCGACCTCCACGCCGCCTTCGGCGGCGTCGTCCCCGAGATCGCCGGCCGCAGCCACGTCGAGCACATGCTGCCGGTGCTGCAGGAGACGTTCGAGCGCGCGGGACGGCGGCCGGCCGACGTCGGCGCGATCGCCGTCACCTGCCAGCCGGGGCTCATCGGCTCGCTGCTCGTCGGCGTGGCGACCGCGAAAGCGATGGCGCTCGCGCTCGACGTCCCGCTCGTGCCGGTCGACCACGTGGCGGCCCACGTCTGGTCGTGCTTCCAACGCGTCGAGCGGCCCGAGCTTCCCTCCGCCTGCCTGGTCGCGTCGGGCGGCCACTCGACGCTCTTCGCGGTGCGCACGCTCACGCGCCACGAGCGGATGGGCGAGACGATCGACGACGCGGCGGGCGAGGCGTTCGACAAGGTGGCCGCGATCCTCGGGCTCGGTTATCCCGGCGGGCCGGTCGTCGACCGGCTCGCGCGCGACGGCGACCCGCGGCGATTCCGCTTCCCGCGGTCGCGGCTCGCTCCCGACTCGCTCGACTTCAGCTTCTCCGGGATCAAGACGGCGGTGCTCTACCACTGCCGCGGCCAGGACGGCCGCGGACGGCGCGAGCTCGACGCGCAGGAGACGCGCGACGTCTGCGCGTCGTTCCAGGAGGCGGTGGTCGACGTGCTGCTCATGAAGCTCGAGCGCCTCGCCGACCGGATCGGCGCGAGCTCGCTTGCGATCGGCGGCGGCGTCGCCGCGAACGGGCGGCTGCGCGAGCGGGCGCAGGAGCTCGCGGAGCGGCGCGGCCTGCCGCTCCACCTCGCGCCGCGCGAGCTCACGACCGACAACGCGGTGATGGTCGCGGGACTCGGCCGGCTGCTCTTCCTCGAAGGCGTGCGCGGCGGGCTCGACCTCGACGCCTGCGCGCGCACGATCGCTCCCCCGCCGGCGGCGACGCCATGAAGGGGCGACGCCCCGGCTCGGGCCGGAAGCGTGCCGAGGACCCGATCGGCGACCTCGGCTTCGCCCGCGTCGACCACGATCGCGCGCGCCGCTGCGGCTTTCCCGAGGTGATCCTCGGGCGCGGGAAGACGGCGGAGCAGGTGGCCGCGATCTTCGCGGAGGTCGCGCGGCGGGCCGACCGCGTGCTCGCCACGCGGACGACGCGCGCCGCGTTCGACGCCGTGAGCCGGCGGATCGCCGGCGCCGTCTGGCACGAGGCGGCGCGCGCGATCACGCTCCGGCGCGGCCGCGCGGCTCGCGGCGAGGGCCTCGTCGTCCTCGCCGCCGCGGGCACGGCCGACCTCCCGGTCGCCGAGGAGGCGCGGGTCACCGCCGAGCTGATGGGCGCGCGGGTCGAGGCCCACTACGACGTCGGCATCGCCGGGATCCACCGCCTCCTGCGAGTCGTCGACCGGCTGCGTGCCGCCCGCGTCGTCGTGGTGGTCGCCGGGATGGAAGGTGCGCTGCCGAGCGTCGTCGGCGGCCTGATCGACCGCCCCGTCGTCGCGGTGCCGACGAGCGTCGGCTACGGCGCGAGCTTCGGCGGCGTCGCCGCGCTGCTCGCCATGATGAACTCCTGCGCCGCGGGAGTGAGCGTCGTCAACATCGACAACGGATTCGGAGCGGGCTATATCGCCGCGCTGATCAATCGATCGACGCGGGGCTGAACAAGGGACTGCATGAGCACGACGGCCTGGCTCGTCTTCGAGGACGGCACCACGTATCGCGGCCTCTCGATCGGTCGCAAAGGCGAGTCGTTCGGCGAGATCGTCTTCAACACGTCGATGAGCGGGTACCAGGAGATCCTGACCGATCCCTCGTACAAGGGGCAGGTGGTCGTGATGACCTACCCGCTGATCGGCAACTACGGGATCAGCCTCGCCGACGGCGAGAGCAAGCGCTGCTGGCTCGAGGGCTTCGTGGTGCGCGAGCTCAGCAAGATCGCCTCGAACTTCCGCAGCGTCGTCGACCTCGACCACTGGCTCGACCAGCAGGGCGTCGTCGGCATCGCCGAGGTCGACACGCGCGCGATCGTGCGCAAGGTCCGGTCGGGCAAGCCGCAGCGCGTCGGCATCTCGGCGACCGAGGCCGATCCGAAGAAGCTGCTCGAGCGCGTGCTGCGCTCGCCCGGCACCGACGGTCTCGACCTCGTGAAGCTCGTGACGCGCAAGGCGCCGGAGCACTGGACCGAGGGGCTCGACCCCGGCTCGTTCCAGGCGGCCGTGGCCGTCCCTCCCGCGCCGCGCCATCGGATCGTCGCCTACGACTTCGGAATGAAGAACAACATCCTGCGCAGCCTCGTCTCGAGCGGTTTCGACGTCCACGTCCTGCCGGCCGCGACGCCGTGGCGCGAGGCGCTCGCGCTGAAGCCCGATGGGGTCTTCTTCTCGAACGGGCCGGGCGATCCCGAGCCGGTCTCCTACGCGATCGAGAACGCGCGCGCCTTCCTCGAGCAGCGCGTCCCCTTCTTCGGCATCTGCCTCGGCCACCAGCTGCTGGGGCTCGCGCTCGGCGGCAAGACGCGCAAGATGCCCTTCGGCCACCACGGCGCGAACCAGCCAGTGCTCGACCAGGCGACCGGCCAGATCGAGATCACCGCGCAGAACCACTCCTTCATGGTCGACCCCGACACGCTCGACGAGCGCCAGGTCGTCGTCTCGCACGTCAACCTGAACGACCAGACGGTCGAAGGGCTGCGCTGCCTGAAGGCGCCCGCCTTCTCGGTCCAGTACCACCCCGAAGCGGCGCCGGGCCCGCATGACTCGCACTACCTCTTCGAGCGCTTCCGCCGGCTCATCGAACAGCAGCGACCTGCGACGGTGGTCGCCGCGAGCTGATCGCCGCTCGACCCCCGATTGCTAACCTCGCGCGCCAAGGCCGGGTGGAACGCCCCTCCGCCAGCCTTCGCCGCGTGGAGGGTGCCTTGATCAGCGCGTTGCTCGCCCCGTCGTTCGCCATCGGCCTCGCGGCGCTGCTCGGAAGCGGCTCCGGATCGGAGGAGGCGAAGCTGCGGGCGCTCGCCGACCGGTGCGGCAGCCAGATCGAGTGGATGCGCGACCAGATCGGGCCCGACGACGGCGGCGGCGCGTTCAAGTACGTCGAACGGGGCAAGGGCACGCCGCCGCGTGAGCTCAAGCCGCTGATCGGCGAAGCGCTGTCGCGCGCGCGCGAGCAGCATCGCCTCGTGCTCTGGCACGTCTACCGGCTCCAGGGCCAGCACATGTACCGCGCGCCCAACCTCGACGACTACATGGACCAGGTGCTCTGGAGCGACCCGGCGCTGGTCGAGCTCGTGACGCACCGATTCGTCCCCTTGCGCACCCAGTGCCCCAAGGAGATCGGCAAGGAGTACGGGCTCGTCGCGTGGGACGTGGTCGAGCCGGCGATCGCCTTCCTCACGCCCGACGGCAAGGTCGTCCACCGGATCGACCGGATCCGGACGTTCGACCCGCGCTGGTTCGCCGAGGTCCTGCGCCGCGTGCTCGCGCTGCACCCCGATCTCGATCCCGGCGACGCCAGGCCGACGGCCGCCGACGCCTTCACGACGCAGGACGCCGCGCTGCTCGAGACGACGCGCCGCAGCTACTACGACGGGCTCGACGCCTACCTCTCCGGCGACGAGAAGAGCGCGCTCGCGCGCTGGCAGTCGCTCACCGACGACGCGCCCGAGAGCCCCTTCGCCTGGCGCGCCGCCGCGAACCTCATGATCGCGCCCGACAAGACGTGGCCGGGCGCCGCACGCCACGGCTTCGAGTGGCCCTACGAGTCGTGGCTCCCCGAGGAGGGGGCGATCGGGGGCGCGATCCCGACCGACACGCGCTGGCGGAGGACGCCCTCCGAGGCGGCGAGCGTCGCCGAGAACGCCGTCCGCTGGCTGCTCCACATGCAGCGGTCCGACGGCTCGTGGAACGACTGCCGCTACGCCTACTGGGAGTCGCCGGCGATCACCCCCAACGCGTGGATGGCGATCACGGCGCTCTGCGCGACGGCGCTCACCGAGTGGCGGGACGTCGCCCCGGCCGAGGTCGACGCCGCGCTCGCGCGCGCGGAGGACTACCTCTTCAAGAGCGGCCGGCTCAACGCCGGCGTGAACGAGGAGTGCTACGCCCACGCCTACCGGCTCCTCTATCTCGACCGGACGCTCGCGCAGACGGAGGACCCGGCGCAGCGCGAGGAACTGCTCGACCGCGCGCGCGCCCTCGTCGCGCAACTCGCCGGGAACCAGAAGTCGAGCGGCCAGTGGGCGCACGAGTACGACAACGCGTTCTGCACGGCAGTCGTGCTGAGTGCCGTCGCCCGCGCGAAGGCGATGGGCGTCGACGCGCCCGACGCAACCGTCACGCGCGGCCTCGACGCGCTCGCCGCCGCCCGCTACGAGGACGGCTCCTTCACCTACGGCGGCGTCCTTCCCAAGCTCCCGAAGGGCGCCATGAAGGCGGCCCCCGACCAGATCAAGGACTCGTGCGGCCGCATGCCGGTCTGCGAGTCGGCCCTCTTCGCGTGGGGCCGGAGCGACGCCAGGGCGCTCGCCAAGGCGCTCTCGGTCTACGAGCAGTACTTCGACCGCTTCGAGAAAGTCTCGAAATGCGACTTCCACACCGACGGCGAGCTCGGCGGCTTCTTCTTCTTCCACGACCTCTACCACGCGAGCGAGGCGGTGCTCCTTCTGCCGGCGGCGGGTCAGCGGGCCTTCCGCCGCTTCTTCGTCGAGAAGATCGCGGCGCTGCCGGAGATCGACGGCTCGTTCCTCGACGACCATGAGCTCGGCAAGAGCTGCAGCACCGGCTACGCGCTGCTCGCGCTGAAGAACGTCCTCGACGAGCGCGTGCGGTGACGGGCCTGCTCCTCGCGGCGCTGCCGCTCGCGCTCCTCCAGTCTCGATCCCCGGCGCTCGACGATCCGGCGCCGGTGCGCTACCACGTCGCGCCCGACTTCGCCGGCCGGAAGTGGCGCGTCACCGCGACGGTCCCCCATCCCGAGGCGGGCGAGCTCGAGTTCTGGATGCCGCGCTGGACCGCCGGCGCCTACCACCTCGCCGAGTACGGACGGTTCGTGAAGAGCTTCGAGGCACGCGACGCCGCCGGCGCGGCGCTGCCGGTCACGCGCGACGGCGAGAGCCGATTCCTCGTGGCGGCGGGCGCGAGCGACCCGGTCGTGCTCGAGTGGAGCGCGCAGGCCTGCGCCCAAGACGACACGAACGACGGCATGATCCTCGACGTCGAGGGGAACCGGCTCGCGCAGGAGTACGGCTTCCTCAGCCCCAACTCGCTGCTCGGCTTCGTGAAGGGCGAGCTCGACCGGCCGTGCGAGGTGGCGCTCGACCTGCCGCAAGGGTGGCAGGTCGCCACCGCACTCCCGCGGCGGGACGACGGCCTCTTCGTCGCCCCTTCGTGGTGGCGGCTCGAGGACTCGCCGCTCCTCTTCTCGCCCGAGCTGCGCCGCGTCACGTTCGACGTGGCGGGGATCTCCCACGAGGTCGCGGTCTTCGGGCGGAGCGAAGAGGCGGCGCGGATGATTGCCGACCATTGCCGCAGGATCGTCGAGTCGACGCGCGACTGGATGCAGGGGCTCCCCTACCCGCGCTACGCCTTCCTGATCGGCTTCGTACCCGAGTCGGCGGGCGGCTCGGGCCTCGAGCACAGCGAGTCGACGCTCATCCTCGTGAGCCCCGGCCCCGAGATGGCGCGCGAACTCGACCACGTGATCGCCCACGAGTACTTCCACGCCTGGTGCGCCGAGCGCATCCACGTCGAGGCGCTCGACCGGCCCGACTACACGCGGCCGATCGAGACCGGCACGATCTGGGTGAACGAGGGGATCACCGAGTACTTCAGCCACCACGTCCTCGTGCGCGCCGGGCTCGAGACGCAGGAGCAGTTCTTCGACGCGCTGTGGCGATCGGCGGGGATGGCGCGCCACATGTGGTCGATGGCGGGCGATCGGTCGTGGACCGACGTGAGCCGCGCCGCCTCGAAGTGGGAGGGCATGGGCGACCTCATCGCCTTCTCGATCAAGCACTACCAGGGCGGCTGCTGGGCGGTGCTCGGCCTCGACCTGGCGATGCGGCGCGCGTCGTCCGGCGAGCGCGGCGTCGCCGACCTGCTCCGCCACCTCGACCGCACCTGCGCGCGCCGCGGACAGGGCTTCCGCGAGGACGCGATGGCCGCGATCTGCGAAGGCGTCGCGCAGGGCGACCTCCACGACTACTTCGAGCGCTACGTCGACGGCCCCGAGCTCCCCGACTTGAAGGAGCTCCTCGGCGTCGTCGGCTACACGACCAAGGGCGGACTCGCCAAGGTCGTCCCGCTCGCCAAGCCGACCGCGGAGCAGCGGGCCGCGCTCGAGGACTTCTTTTCCCTGCCGCGCGCGCGCGAGTGACCGGGTCGCCGCCCTCCTCCCGACTTCCCCTCCCCCCGCGGCGGCGGGCGGGAAGCGGACGCCCCCTGGGTCGTCGAACGACGACATGCTTCCATCCGCCGACCGCGCTCTGAAGACTCCTGCCATGGCCGGCCGCAACGCCTTCCAACCCGCGGAAACGAACCTGCTCGGCGAGACGCTCGTCGACTCCCGCCAGCGCTTCCGCCAGCTCGTGACGTCGCTCGACTCGCTCGTGCAGAACGGGAAGCAGGACGAGGGACGGACCCACCTGCCGAAGCTCGCGGCGATGCGGACCGAGCTCCACCGGCTGCTCAATCCGCGCGACCCGGTCGACCGCAAGGCGCTGGCGCAGATCGATCGCGACTTCGGCCGGCTGGAGCGCGCGTTGCGCCCCGGCTGGAGCGGCGCGGTCGGGAAAGGGCTGCTCGCCGTCATCCTGGCGAGCGTGATCGGCGTGGTCGCCCTCCTCTGGCTGCTCTGGAAGTTCGTCTGATCAGAGCAGCGACGAGGGGTCGACGTCGAGCGTGACGCGGACCGGGCCGCTCTGGGCGACGCGCTCGCGCGCCCAGGCGACCACGCGGGTGAGCTCGCGCACGCCGCGGCACTTGAGCAGGAGCTGCCAGCGCCAGCGGCCGCGCGCCCGCTCGATCGGGCAGGCGGCCGGACCGAGCAGCTCGACGCCGAACTCGCCCGCCATCGGCTCGAGCTTCTCCTTCGCGCGCGCGGCCGCCTTCATCGTGCGGTCGAGGTCGGGATGGGAGACGAGCACTCGGACGATCTCGGTGAAGGGCGGGTAGCCGTCCTGCCGGCGCAGCGGCAGCTCGCTCGCCACGAACGCCTCGTAGTCGTGGCGCACCGCGCACTGGATCGACGGGTGGTCGGGGTGGAGCGTCTGGACGATCACCAGCCCGCCGCGTTCCGAGCGGCCGGCGCGCCCCGCGACCTGCGCGACGAGCTGGAAGGTCCGCTCGCTCGCGCGCCAGTCGGGCACCGAGAGCGACGTGTCGGCCGAGACGACACCCACCAGCGTGACGCTCGGGAAGTCGAGCCCCTTGGCGATCATCTGCGTCCCGACGAGGAGGCTGATCTCGCCGCGCTCGAAGGCGCCGAGGATCCGCTCGTGGCTGCCGCGCTCCGCCGTCGTGTCGGAGTCCATGCGGGCGATGCGGGCGCCGGGGAACGCCTCGCGCAGCTCCTGCTCGACGCGCTCCGTCCCGAAACCAAGAAAACGCAGCCCCGGCTGCCCGCAGTTGGGGCAACGGCCGGTCGGCGGCTCTTCGTGAGCGCAGAGGTGGCAGATCATCCGCTGCGCGCGTCGATGGAGCACGAGCGCGACGTCGCACGTCCTGCACTTCATGCCGCCGCGGCACGACGGACAGAAGGCGATGCGCGCGAAGCCGCGCCGATTGAGGAAGAGGATCGCCTGCTCGCCGCGGCGGAGCACGTCGTCGATCGCGGCGCGCAGCCGGTCGGTGAGCATGCGCGGGTGGCGCGTGAAGGGCAGTTGGGCGAGGTCGAGCACGATCGGCCGCGGGAGCTGTCCGCCGCCGACGCGCTCCGGGAGACGCAGCAGCGTGAGCCGGCCTTCCTGCGCCGCCGCCCACGACTCGAGGCTCGGCGTCGCCGATCCGAGCAGGCCGACGGCGCCCGCCCGCCGCGCCCGCTCGAGCGCAACTTCACGGGCGTGGTATCGAGGAGGGTTCTGCTGCTTGAAGCTCGGCTCGTGCTCCTCGTCGACGACGACCAGCCCGAGCTCGGGCATCGGCGCGAAGACGGCCGAGCGGGCGCCGACGACGACGTCGACCTCCCCCGCCTCGACGCGCCGCCACTCGCGCAGCCGGTCGCGCTCGGCGAGCGCCGAGTGGAGCACGGCGACCCGCTCGAAACGGCCGCGGAAGCGGGCGACGGTCTGCGGCGTGAGCGAGATCTCGGGCACGAGAACGATGCCGCGCCGCCGCTCGCCGATCGCCGCCTCGAGCGCGCGCAGGTAGACCTCGGTCTTGCCGCTGCCGGTGACGCCGAAGAGGAGGAAGCCGCGCGGCTCGCGCGACTTGACCGCCGCCGTGACGGCGTCGACCGCCGCCTGCTGGTCGCTCGTGAGGCGGGGCGGCACGGCGCGCGCGACGCGGGCCGCGAGCAGCGAGGGGTCGCTCGTCTCTTCGACGCGCGCGCGGGAGATCAGCCCGCGCTTCTCGAGGCTCGCAAGCGGCGAGGGACCGATCTTGGCGCGCCGCAGGAGCTCGAGCTCGCGGCACTCCCCGCCCGCCTCCGCGAGGAGGCGCAGCGCGCGCGCCTGCTTGTCATGACGCGGGTCGAGCGCGGCCACCTCGGCCGCCACGCGCTCGCGCTTCCCTTGAAGGCCGCCGGCGAGCCGCACGATTCCGATCGAGCGCAGCACGCGGCCTCGGCGCAGCGGCGGCGGGAGCGCGCTCTCGAGCGTCTCGCCGAGCGAGGCGCCGTAGCGGTCGGCGACGAAGCGGCAGAGCTCGATCAGCTCGCCGGTCACGCGCGCCGAGGGCTCGACGACGTCGTCGAGGTCGAGGACGCGCGCCACCTCGGCCTGCTCGTCGACCCCGATCACGGTGCCGAAGACGGGCCGGCCGGAGACGCGCACGCGCACGCGCGTGCCGGCCGCGACCCTGCCGAGCAGCCGGTCGGGCACCCGGTAGTGCAGCGCGCGATCGACCGGCAGCGCGACGGCGACGCGCGCGAAGCGCGGCCCGGAGGGCGTCGCCGGCGCGATCACGCCGACGGCCGCGGCGGCTCGGGGCAGCGGCACGGCGTGGCGCGGCAGCGCGGGCAGCCGTCGGCGTACTTCGCGCGAGCGGCGGCCTCGAGGTCGACGCCGGCGATGCTGGCGAGCGTCGAGAGCCAGGCGAGCACGTCGGCGAACTCGTCGTCGAGCTCGCGGCCGCGCACGTTGCGCCGCAGCGCGCGCGAGAGCTCGCCGACCTCCTCGGTGAACCACATGAAGGTCCCCTCGAGGCCGCGGCCGCGGTCCTTGGCGCCGTAGTTCGCTTCGATCAGCCGCTGGAACTGCGCGAGCGTCATGGCGGCGACTCCGTCCCGGCCCTTCTCAGCCGAGGCGCTGGAGCGTGAGGAAGGTGATGTCCTCGGTCGCGTCGGCGCCCGCGCGGAACTTCTCGAGCGCCGAGAGGGCGAAGGCGACGAACTCGCCCGACGGGCGCGCCGACTCGCGCTGGAAGAGCTGGTAGACCGACTCCTCGCCGAGCTCGCGCCCGGCCGAGTCCTTGATCGCGAAGAGCGAGCGGGTGCAGAGGAGCACGCGCTCGCCGGCGGCCAGCGTGAGCTCGCGGTCCTTGATCGTCCGGTCGAAGATCGGCCCCTTGTCGAAGCCGAGCGCGATGCCGTCGCTGTGGAACGGGTCCGCCTTCGCGCCGCCCCTCTTGCAGACGAGGAGAGGATGGTGGCCCGCGTTCGCCACAAAGAGCCGATCGCTTCCCGGCTCGACGCGAACGAGCAGCGCCGACACGTACATGCCGCGCCGGAGGTCGGGCGCGAGGAAGTGGTTCACGCGGCGCAGGAGCGCGGCGGGCGAGGTCTCGCCGCTCGCAAGTACCTTCAGGAGCGAGCGGACCATCGTGACGACCATCGCTCCCGGCACGCCCGACCCGGAGGCGGAGACGACGGCGAGCAGCTTCGCGCCGCCGCCCATCTCGGAGACGTCGTAGAAGTCGCCCGCGACCTTCGCCGCCGGACGCGACGCGGCCGCGCAGGCGTAGCCGGGGACGTCGGGCAGCTTCTCCGGCAGCAGGGCCGACTGCACCTCGCGCGCGACCTCGATCTGGTGCTCCTGCGCCGCCTGCTTCTTCTGAACGTCCTGGAACGAGCGGACGTTCTGCGTCATGCGGTCGAAGGTGCGCGCGAGCACGCCGATCTCGTCGCTGCTGTGGGCGTGGGTGCGGTGGTCGAGGTCGCCGCCCGCGACCGCCTCGATGTCCTCCGAGAGCTGGTGGATCGGCCGAGTCACGCGCTGCGCGACCAGCCACGAGGCGAGGATCCCGAGCCCGAGGAAGACGAGCGTGAGCAGGACGAGGCTGGTGAGCACGCGCTTGAGGCTCTTCTCGATCTTCTCCTCGGAGAGCGCGACGATCACGCGGGCCGAGACGGAGCCGTCCTGGTCCTTGACGTCGGCGGTGTAGGTGCGCGCCTGAGTGCGGCTGGAGGCCGCGACGTAGATCCCGCGCTGGATCGAGACCTCGCCGATCGATCGCGGCGCGCCGCGCGGCTCGAAGCTGATCGGCCCGGCGCCCGAGAGCACCTTCTTCATCTCGCGGTCGAGCACGACGGCGTCGAGCAGCTTCGTCCCTCTTGCCTCGACCAGTCCTCGCAGCCGCTGGCGGTTGAGGGCGCTGCGCCGCTCGTACTGCGTCTTCTGGTCGGCCGGGAGCTCGACCTTCAGCCCGCCGGTCTGCGCCTCGTCCTCGCGCCCCTCGAGCGCCGTCTCGTGGAAGGGCAGCCAGCACTTCGCGTCGACGATGGCGAGCGATCGGACCGACTGCACACCCGCCTCGTCGATCTCGGCGGAGAGGATCCCCGAGAGGATCGAGTAGAGGATCACGCCGAAGACGACGAGCGACGCCGCGATGGCGCCTGCCGTGGCGATCGAGAACTGGACGGCGACGCCGAGCCCCGATCCGCTCGTGCGGCCGCCCGGGATCGCGATCATCGAGCTCGACCCCTCGCGGTCCTGGCGGGCCGGCTTGCGCTTGGCGCGGCGCGGCGCGGTCACGGCCAGCCCTTGTCGGCACCGAAGTGGTCGCGCAGCACGGTCACCAGCATCAGCGCGTAGAGCGCCGAGACGACGTCGTCGAGCATGATCCCGAACCCGCTCGGCAGCCGCTCGAGCCGGCGCGCCGGCCACGGCTTGAGCACGTCGAAGAGGCGGAAGGCGAGGAACGCGACGATCAGCTCGGTGCGGCCGGGCGCCCCCTCCTTCCAGCGGAGCACCGTGACGAGGTAGCCGACCACCTCGTCGAGGACGAACGGCCCCGGGTCCTTGAGGCGGTAGTGGCGCTCGGCGAATCCGCCGAGCGCGATCCCGATCACGAGGAGCAGCGCCGCCGCGACGGCGGCCGCGAGGCCGAAGTGCCAGCCGAAGCGCGGGCAGACGAGGTGCTCGAGCAGCAGCACGACGGCAAGCCCGCCGAGCGTCCCGAACGTCCCCGAGGCGAACGGCGCGTAGCCGAGCCCGAGGCACGAGACGATCGCCGCGCGGACGCGATCGAGCGCCGTCGGCGGGTGGCGCTGGGGCGGGGGGACGTCGAGGACTCGCTGCGTCACAGGCCGACCCTCAGGTGGATCGCCGAACGGCGCACGTAGCCGATCCCGCTCCAGACCGTGATCAGGAGCGCGGCCCACACGAGCACGACGGCGAACCACCAGCTGAAGAGCGCAAGGTCGGGCTTCCGGTCACCCGCGGCGTCCTCGACGATCCGGAAGAGGAGGACGGCCGGGATCGCCGCGCACTGGACGATCATCTTCACCTTGCCGGCGGGGTCGGCTCCGAAGGCGTGGCCCATGCGCTCCATGTAGCCACGCAGCGCCGTGACGATGAACTCGCGGCAGAGGATCGCCACGACGATCCAGGGCGGGACGATCTCGCGGCCCCACGGGACGGCCGAGAGGAAGACGAACGAGCCGCAGACGATGACCTTGTCGGCGGCGGGATCGGCGACGCGGCCGAAGTCGCTGACCTGCCCGAGCTTTCGGGCGTAGTAGCCGTCGAGCGCGTCGGTCGCGGTCACGACGATGAAGAGGGCGAAGCAGGCCGTGGCGAGCGGCCACCCCGGCAGGGGATCGCCGCGGCCGAGACGATCGAGCAGGCCGAAGAGCACGACGGCCGCGAGCAGTCTTCCCGTGGTGATCTTGTTGGCGAGAGTCACGTCGGGGGAGCCGGCAGCGAGCTCACGGAGCCCGGCGGCGCTCCTCCCATTGCTCCCGCGTCACCTGCACCGTCCGCGCGAGGCTGCCCGAATAGCCGGCGATGAAGCCCTCCTTCTCGAGGCGATCGAAGACGCGCGCCGCCGAGTAGTAGGTGATCCCGAGCTCGCGCTGGATCCGGGACAAGGAGACGCTCTCCGATCCGGCGATGAGGTCGACGGCGCGCACGAGCGCGCGACGTTCGTCGGGAGGCAGATCGGAGAAGAGGCCGGCGGGAAGCGCGGCCTCGGAGTCGGCCGGGGGCGCGGCGGGGGCGACGTCGGTCGCGGACGGTGACGGCGGCGCGAACGTCTCCTCACCGCCTCCTTCGCGTTCCTCTTCCTCGTCCTCCTCCTCGTCGTCGTCCTCCTCCCAGTCCTCGTCCTCCTCCTCCTCTTCTTCCTTCTCCTCTTCCTCCTCTTCGTCCTTGTCCTCCTCTTCCTCTTCTTCTTCTTCCTCCTCGTCTTCCTCGTCCCAGTCCTCGTCCTCGTCTTCGTCCCAGTCGTCGTCCTCGTCGTCCTCTTCCTCTTTCTTGTCGGGATCGTCGTCCCAGTCCTCTTCGTCGTCGTCCTCGTCCGGCTCCTTCTCCTCGTCCGGGTCGTCCGGCGCTTTCTCCGGCTCCTCCGGCTCTTCCTCCTTCTTGCGGCGCGGCGCGAGCGTTTCGTCGCCCGCCTCGGCAGGTTCGACCTCTTCCGCCACTTCCGCCTCTTGCGCCGGGTCGGAGGCCGTCGCGGTCACCTCGTCCAGTTCCTGATCCACCACGGTCGCGTCCTCGTGCACGGGTTCGCCTTCGGGAGCGTCCCTCTCTCCCTCCAAGGGCGTGGTGTTATGCGTCGCTCCCGTCCCCTTGTCCACCGGCAAGTCCCCGGGAGTCTCCGGAGCGATCTCGACGTTCGCGCGCGGACGAAACCGCGACCAGTTCGTCGCGATCGCCTCCGGCGAGGGGTCCGTCGCGTCGGCGACGGGCGGCGTCTCGGGAGCCTCGATGGCCGCCGCCTCGAACACCTTCGGCGGCGGCGCAACCTCCTGCTCGACCCTTGCCGGCGCGGCGACGCGCAGACGTGCCGCGCCCTTCTCGATCGGCCCGCTCGACCCGGTCGGCGTCGCGACTCCTCCCGAAGTTCGGGCGACCGCCCTGCGCGCATCGAGACGATCGAGCAGCGCCGCGAGAGGCAGCAGCGGCAGCCAGTCGAGCGCGATCAGGAGCCCGCCGACCGAAGCGAGCAGCAGCAGCGCGCCGAGCGCATTGAGGGCGAAGGCGTTGCCGGCGAGCGGCTCGGCGATGCGCAGGTGCGCCCGCCAGCCGAGCCAGCCGGCGTCGAGATGCCAGTTCTCCGCGAGTGTCGGATGGAGCCCGATCCAGAGCGCCGAGCCGACCACGAAGCCGAGGCCGCAGACGATGCGCCCCGGAAAGCGGGAGTTCCGGATCCCGAGCAGCGCCAGGAAGAGCCACACACCGACCAGGAGCACGAGGCAGCCTTGCACCCATCCCCCCATCGCATCGGTGATCGTCGCCGCGGCCAAGGTCATGCTCCCGCCTCCTGGTTCAGCGCCTCGTCCTCGCGACTGCCCGTCTCGTCCTCGGCGTGCGCGTCGGGCTCGCTCGCCTTCACGTCGCGCGCCTTCCGCTGCTCGCCCCGCCTCGTCTCGAGCTCTTCGAGGCTGGCGCAGAGCACCTCGCGCGCCTGGCTCCCCTTGAACTCGCCGAGGATGCCGTCGGCGGCCATGAGATCGATCAGCCGCGACGCACGCGTGTAGCCGACGGCGAACCTCCGCTGCAGCAGCGACGCGGAGCCGCGCTGCGTCTCGACCACGAACTTCGCCGCCTCGTCGTAGAGGTCGTCGACCTGCGCCGGATCCTCGTCGCTCGTGCGCCGCTCCTGCATGAGCTCGCGCGAGTACTGCGGCGTCCCCTGATCGGCGAGGAACGCGACGACGTCGCGGATCTCCTGGTCGGTGACGAAGCAGCCCTGGACGCGCGAGAGGTCCGCGCTTCCGGGCGGCACGTACAGCATGTCGCCCTGGCCGAGCAGGCGGTCGGCGCCGTTCTGGTCGAGGATCACGCGCGAATCGATCTTGCTCGTGACGCGGAACGCCATGCGCGTCGGCAGGTTGGCCTTGATCAGTCCGGTGATCACGTTGGTCGAGGGGCGCTGCGTGGCGAGGATGACGTGGATGCCGACGGCGCGCGACTTCTGCGCGAGCCGCGTGATCGTCTGCTCGACGTCCTTGCCGTGCACGAGCATCAGGTCGGCGAGCTCGTCGATCACGATCACGATGAAGGGCAGGACCGCGTCGAAGTCGGCGGCGAACTCCTCGCCGAGGCGCTTGCGCACCTCCTCCTCGCCGAGCTTGTTGTAGGCGTAGATGTTCCGCACGCCGACCCGGTGCAGCAGGGCGTAGCGCTCCTCCATCTTGTCGGCCGCCCACTCGAGGATCCCGGCCGCCCGCTTCATGTCGGTCACGACCGGGCACATGAGATGGGGGACGTTCTGGAACGCCGAAAGCTCGACCATCTTCGGGTCGATCAGGATGAGCTTCACCTGCTCCGGCGTGCGTGTGAACAGGATCGACATGATGATCGTGTTCAGGCAGACCGACTTGCCCGAGCCGGTCGAGCCGGCGACGAGCAGGTGGGGCATCTTCGCCAGGTCCTCGACGCGCGGCGCGCCGCTCGAGTCCTTGCCGAGGAAAAAGGGGATCGCGTACTTCTGCGGGTTGCACCCCTCCCACTGCAGGAGCTCGGAGAGGCGCACCACCTCACGCACGTCGTTGGGGATCTCGATGCCGGCGGTCGACTTGCCCGGGATCGGCGCGACGATGCGGACGCTCTGCGCCGCGAGCGCCATGGCGAGGTCGTCCTCGAGGGCGCGAAGCCGGGTCAACTTCGTGCCGGCCGCGAGCTCGACCTCGAGCATCGTGATCGCCGGCCCGCGCTGCACGCCGACGACGCGCGCCTCGACCTTGAACGAGCGCAGCGCGCCGGTCAGCTTGCGCGCCGCGTCCTCGGTGAACTTGAAGAGATCACCGAACGCCTCGCGCTCGGGCTCGTCGAGCAGCTTGATCGGCGGGAAGGCGTAGGGCCGGCTCGCGTTCACGCGCGGCGGCTCGGGAGCCTGAAGGAGATCGTTCTTCGGCGCGGCGGGCGGCTCGCTCGCCTTCGGCGGCTTCTGCTTCTTCGCGCGAGCGACAAGTCGCTTGAGGAGAGGCTGCTTCTTCGGAGCCTCCTCGGCCGGCGCCGTCGCCGAGCCCGAAGCCTCGGCCGTCTTCGGCGCGGGCAGCGACTCGACGAGCTTCTCCGCGAGCACGCGATCGAGCTCGGCGTCGAGCTCGGCGTTCGACGGCGCCGCGGCCTCCTCCTCGTCGTCCGCCTCGTCCGCGCCGCGGCTCTTCCTCCCGGCTCCCTGGTCGGGCTCGTCGTCGGGCGCCGCGCGGCGCTTCGTCGAGCGGCGCGACGGCGGAGACCGGTCGGCGCTGCCCCAAGGAAGGACCGCCGCGAGACCGCCGCGCCCTTCGATCCACTTCACCGCCGACGCGGCCGTGCGCGAGTAGAGCAGGTCGGCGTAGAGGAGGAACGACACGAGCAGCAGGATCACGAGCGCGATCCGGCCGCCGAGCAGCCCGAGCCCGCTCTGCCGCGTGAGCAGGGTGGCGAGCACGATCCCGACGTCTCCCCCCGGGTCGGGGATCCACTCGCTGCGCCCGCCCAGCAGGTCGTTCAGCAGCGCCGCGAGCAGCGGCATGAAGAGCAGGACGCCGGTCGCCCGGAGGGTGAGCGGCCGCGCCTTCAGCCGCAGGAAGAGGCGGACCCCCTCCGCGAGCAGCGCGATCGGAAGCAGGCAGGCGGCGTAGCCGAGCAGCCCGAGCAGGACGCCCGCGACGTGGAAGCCGACGCGGCCACAGACGTTGTGCCAGGCGCTCGACCCCGGAACGAGCAGATCCTCGCGGTAGGTGACCATCGCCGCGAGCAGGAAGAGGCCCGCGCCGAGCCAGAGAAGAGCGCCGAGCTCCTTCGAACGCTCGCTCGCCAAGATGACATCCTGGACGAGCGACCCGCCGAGCGAGGACACGCCGTCCCCCTCCCCAGGGCCGCCCAACGGCGCGGGATGTTAGCAACGGGGCGGGGAAGCGCTTCACCTCGTTCAGAGGCCGAGCAGCGCCTTCGCCGTGGCGATCGTTGCTTCGAGCCGCTCGTTGACGAGGACGTGGTCGTAGAGGTGCTTCTGTTCCATCTCCTTCGCCGCGACGTCGAGGCGGCGTCGGATCACGTCGGCCGGATCGGTGGCGCGCGCCGTGAGCCGGCGCTGAAGCTCGGCGAGCGACGGCGGCGCGACGAAGAGGAAGGTCGCGGCGATCCCCCGCCGGCGGAGCTGCTCGGCCCCCTGCACGTCGATGTCGAGGAGCATGAGCCGGTCGCCGCGCCCGCTCGCCGCCTCGAGCGGCCGGCGCGGCGTGCCGTAGAGGTTCCCGTAGACCTCGGCCCACTCGACGAACTCCCCGGCCGCGACCATGCGCCGGAACTCGTCCTGCGAGTGGAACCAGTAGTCGACGCCGTCCTGCTCGCCGGCTCGCGGCGGCCGCGTCGTCGCGCTGATCGAGAGCTCGACGCGCGGGTCCTCGAGCAGCGCCTTGCAGATGGAGGTCTTGCCCGAGCCCGACGGCCCCGAGAGGACCGCGAGGCCTCCGCGGAAGCGCGGCTCGGACGGGCGCGCGGCCGCGGGCGGTCGCGGGTCGTTCACTCGAGGTTGGCCGCCTGCTCGCGCAGCCGCTCGACGCCCGCCTTGGCCTCCCGGACGAAGGCGAGCAGCGCGGCGTCCTGGAGCTTGCTGCCGATCGTCTGCACCTCGCGCCCCATCTCCTGGGCGAGGAACTCGATCTCGCGGCCGATCGGGCCGCTGCGGGCGAGCAGCTTGTGGAACTCCGCCTCGTGGCTCGTGAGGCGGTCGAGCTCCTCGGTGACGTCGCTGCGATCGGCGAGGACCGCCACCTCGCGGGCGAGGAGCTGCGAGTCGGGCGCGACCTTCTGGCCCTCGAGCAGCGCGTTCAGCCGCTCGGCGAGCCGCGCCTGATAGGCGACGACCGTGGCGGGAGCGGCCGCGCGCATGCGCGCTGCGCAGCGGCTGACGCCCGCGAGCTCGCGGCGCAGCGCCGCCGCCAGCCGCGCGCCCTCGCGCTCGCGCATGCGGACGAGCGCGTCGAGCGCCGCGTCGAGCGCCTTCGTCAGCTCGGGCTTGAAGTCGGCCGAGATCGCATCGGCGTCGGCGGGCGCGAGCACGCCCGGCAGCGTGAACAGCAGCTGCGGGCTCACGTCGTCCCGGATCCGGCGCTTGCGCAGATAGGCGCGGATCTCGGCGAGGTAGCGGTCGGCGACCTTCGCGTCGACGCGGGAGGCGAGCCGCTCGCCGGCGTCGCGCCAGAAGAGCGACACCTCGACCGATCCGCGCCGTACGCGTGACTGAATGCGCTGCTCGACGAACGCCTCGAGACGCTGCAGCGCGCTCGGGAGCCGGATCTTGGTCGAGAGGAAGCGATGGTTGACCGAGCGCACCTCGCAGAGCAGGCGCGGGCCGCGGACGCTGCTGCCGGCGCGGCCGAAACCGGTCATGCTCGCCGGCATCGAGCGGAGCTCCGTCACTTCGCCGCGCTGGCGGGCTGCGCGCGGCTCCCCGGCTTCTCGATCGGCCGCCCCGCCTGGCAGAGCGGGCACTGTGCGGCCGGCCACGCCTCCGTAGGAAGCGTGAGGAGCGGACGGAAGGGCAGCTCCCCGAACGGCGCGCTCGCGCTCGCGGCGGTGCTCGCGCTCGCGCTCGTGCCCGTGTCCGTCGACGGCGAGCGCCAGACGATCGAGCTCACGCCGACCACCTCGACGCCGCCCGACTTCAGGAGCTCGACCACCTCCTGCGCGGAGCCGCCGGTCGTCACCACGTCCTCGACGACGACCGCGCGCGAGCCCGGGTCGAGCGCGAAGCCGCGGCGCAGTTTCATCCGTCCCTCCTCGCGCTCCGTGAAGTAGGCGGGAGTGCCGAGGTAGCGGGCGACCTCGTGCGCGATCACGATCCCGCCGATCGCCGGGCCGACGACGGCGTCGACCGACTCGTCGGCCCACCGGCTGCCGAGCGCCGCGCCGAGGAGCGAGGCGCGCGCCGGCCACGCGAGCACGCGGGCGCACTGGAAGTACTTGTCGCTGTGGAGGCCGGAGCTCAGCAGGAAGTGACCATTCAGCAGCGCCTGCGTCTCCTCGAGCAGGCGGCGGACCTCGGCGGCTTCCACGAGCAGGTCTCCTTGCGGCGCCTCGTCGACGCGGTCACTGGCCTTCAGGAGCGCCGGCGCCGGGCGGCGGGTTGTCGGGAAAGCCCGGCGGCATGCCCGGGTCCGACGGCGGAGTCACCTCGAAGCCGGGGACGATCGGCGTCATGTCGGGTCCCGTCTTGATCTTCACGAGCAGGATGCAGAGGACGAGGAAGATCCCGCCGACGACCGCCGTGAAGCGGTTGATGCCGTGCGCCTTCACGCCGAAGGTCTCGGCGCCCGCGCCGCCGAACGCCTCGGCGAGGCCGCCGCCCTTGCCCTCCTGGAGCAGGATGACGGCGATCAGCAGCACCATCGAGAGGAAGAGGAGGACCCAGAGGAACCCGACCAGGAAGCCCTTGAGCGACAGGAGCAGGATCATGTCTCGACACCCTTGCTGCGGGCCCGGCTCGGGCACGCGTCCACGATCGCGCAGAACGAAGCCGCCGTGAGCGACGCGCCGCCGACGAGCGCCCCGTCGACCCCCTCGACCGCGAGCAGCTCCGCGGCGTTCTCCGGCTTCACCGAGCCACCGTACAGGATCCGCGTCCGATCGGCGAACGCCGGCGAGAAGCGCCGCACGAGCCAGTCGCGGACGAGGCGGTGCATCTCGCCCGCCTGCTGCGGAGTGGCGTTCACCCCGGTGCCGATCGCCCAGACCGGCTCGTAGGCGACGATCAGCGGCGCCGCCTCCTTCTCCCCGAGCCCGCGCAGCGCGGCGTCGAGCTGGTCGAGCACGACGGCGGTCGTCTGCGACGCCTTGCGCTCGGCCTGCGTCTCCCCCACGCAGAGGATCGGCGCGAGCCGTTGCGAGAGGGCGCTCTTCAGCTTCTGCCCCACCTTGTCGTTCGTCTCGCCCATGAGGCGGCGGCGCTCGGAGTGGCCGACGATGACGTGGGAACAGCCGACGTCGGCGAGCATCGCGCCCGAGACCTCGCCGGTGAAGGCACCGTACTTCTCGACGTGAAGGTTCTGCCCGGCGACGAAGAGGCGCGACCCGCGCAGGACGGCGGCCACGGCGTCGAGGTAGGGACAGGGGGGCGCGACTCCGAGCTCCGGCGTCGCGGCCGTCGCCCGCTCCCGCAGTTCCCGGGCGAGCCCGACCGCGTGGGCGCGGTCGAGGTTCATCTTCCAGTTGCCGACGATGAGGGGAGTGCGCATCCGCGACTTCACGCCAGGACGGAAACCGCGAGACGCTACCCGAGCGCTTCGGCCCGCGCAATTCGTTCAATGGGAGGCCGACTCGCTCCACTCATCCAGTTCCTTGGCGAAGTCGGCGACGTCCGCGGCGGACGTGGCGATGCGCTCGAAAGGGACGATCGGGATGCAGGCGGGCGCGTCGCCCTCGGTCCGGCGCCAGACCACCGCGCGAGCGACGTAGAAGCGGCGCGAGGGCCCGCGCGTCCCGATCATCACGGTGATCGTGAAGACGTTGCTCTCGACGCTGATGTAGCTCGAGAGCTTCGTCCAGTTCTCGGGCGTGACCGAGCTCGAGTCGGGCGAGAAGCCGTCCATCCGCCGCAGGTCGTCGACCGTGTGGAGCGGGTAGGTCGGCTCGTCGGCCTCGTCCGTCTTGCGCTTGTTCTTCTTCTCCGCGTCGCTGGCGTTCTCGAGGTCCTTGCGCTCCCGCTCGATCTCCTCCAGCCGCTGCTTGCGGAACTCGTCGTACTGGTCCCAGGCGGCGTAGGGAACTTCGTTGTCGGTGAAAAGGCTCTTCAGCACGCAGAGGGGAGCGGTGTTCACGTTCACCCGCCCGTTGTTCATCGCCGGCGCTTCCTGGCTCGTGTTCGTCCCGGCGGCCGGGACGGTGGCGTTCGAAGCGGCCGTCTCCTCCGCGCCGGGATCCTTGTATTCGAGGTTGGACCAGACGGTGAGTCCCTGCTCGAGCCCGAGCACCCGGTGGCGGTCGTCGCTCTCCCCGACGTCGAAGCCGTGGAGGAGCGTCGGCTTGATTCCGCCCGACAGGCAGAGCTCCGCGAGCGAGAGTGGCGCCAGCACGCGCCGATCGAGCGTCTCGTGCCAGTCACCGCTGGCGAGCGGAGCGGTCGCCAGCTCGTCGCCCGGGCGATCGCCCTCCACCCACTTCTCGATCCGACGGAGGAGGTCGTCGGCCTCGCCGCGCGAGAGGTCCTCCGGCTCGCCGTCGCGCATCAGGTCGATCATCCGCTCGAACCGGTCGCGCCATTCGGTGCGGTACTCCTGGTCCGCCGCGAAGAGGAGCAGGAGGTTGAGCTTCGCGTCCTCGTCGCTGACGACGATGCGCGTCTTGAATCCCGAGTCCTCGCCGAGCGACAGCGAGAGCTGATGGTTCGCCCAGACCTCGTCGAGCGAGTCGACGTGCGTCCCGCTCTTGCCCGATCCGCCGCTGCCGCTCGCGCCGTCGCTGGAGCCGGTCGCCCCGCCTGCTCCTCCGCCGCCGAGCGCGCCGTCCCCGCCGAACTCGGAACCGTCGTCCGCGCCCGCCGCGTCCGACTTCGACAGGTCGTCCTCGAGATCGACGAGGAGCGCCGCCTCGGCGCGAAGGATCGCCGCGCGGGCCAGCGACTCCATCTGCACGTCTTGGACGTCGTTGCGAGCGAGCTCGCGGTCGAGGCTCGCGCTGAAGCGGAACTGCGGGACGATCACGAGCAGGATCATGATGACGAAGAGCGCGAGGACGAGGACGACCCCCTCCTCGGCGCGCCGGGCCGGAGCGCGCGCGTTGCGGACGATCGCGCTCGACTCGCTCATGCCGGCCTCCGGGAACGGACGATTGCGACGAGCCATCGCCCGACATCTTCCTCCAAGACGCGGCTTCTTCCTCTAGGACGCAGCTTCCAGGTGCAGCCGGAAGAGCGCCCGACGCGCCGATTCCTCCTCGAGGAGGTTCAGCGCCGAGGGGAGCGGACGCCAGATGAGCTCCGCCCGGACCGGCAGCCGGCCGGCGTCGGGATCCCACGCCGGCCGGCTGCCGGTCCGGGCG